>CAEZTE010000064.1_pt1 | contig 3982 bp, 5 predicted proteins | sample 7264151 | NCBI WGS metagenome assembly CAEZTE01 (sample SAMEA6813796, study PRJEB35770) | freshwater metagenome | biome: Freshwater; feature: Freshwater reservoir; material: water | place: Czech Republic | collected 2015-06-16 | depth 0.5m m | reverse complement strand
TAATGAAGGTTGGCGAGAAAATTGAAGTTGTAATTAATGAGATAGATCCAAAGGGTAAATACTCATTAGTTCCAGCAAATCTTCCAGAAGAAGCTAAGTCAGAGTAATTTGGCTAGAACAGTCTTGCCAAGTGGCTTACGAATAGTCACTGAGGAAGAAAAATCTGTTCGCTCAGCAGCTTTTGGTATTTGGGTCAATGTTGGCTCCCGTGATGAATCAAATTCAACCGCGGGAGCTTCACACTTTCTAGAGCATTTATTGTTTAAAGGAACCAAGAAGAGAACTTCACTGGAGATCTCTTCATCAATTGAAGCAGTTGGCGGAGAGACTAATGCATTTACTTCTAAGGAATACACCTGCTTTTATGCTCGTGTAATTGATAAGCATCTACCACTAGCAGTTGATGTAATAAGCGACCTAATAACCTCATCCGTAGTCAAAAAAGAGGATGTTGATGCAGAGCGTAAGGTAGTGCTAGAAGAAATTGCTATGCGTGATGATGATCCAAGCGACTTAATACATGATTTATTTCTAGAAAAATACTACGGAGATACACCACTTGGCCGACCAATTCTAGGGACTGTACAGTCTATAAAAGGTATGAGTAGGGATACTGTTTTTAACTATTATCAAAATAGATATAAACCAGAAGATTTAGTTGTAGCTGTTGCTGGAAATATTAAGCATAGAAAAGTAGTAGATATGGTTGAAAATGCTTTAAGTAAGGATGGATTTTTAGATCAATCAAAAACCGATTATAAATTGAGACAAGCAGCCAATGTTAAGGTTTCAGGAAAAGGTAAAGTTACCTTGCTTAACAAAAAGACCGAACAAGCACACATCATTTACGGTGTACCAGGTGTGGCAAGGGATGATAAGTCAAGGTTTGCATTAAGTATTTTATCCTCAGCAATAGGAGGAGGAATGTCATCAAGATTATTCCAAGAAATTCGAGAAAAGCGCGGGTTGGCATATTCAACCTATGCATACAGTCAACAATTTGCCGGAAGCGGCGTCCTGTCTTTCTATGTTGGTTGTAAGCCAAGTAAGGCTGAAGAATCAGTAAAAGTAATTCAATCAATACTTTTTGATATTGCCGAGAATGGTTTAACTCTGGAAGAGATTGATAGGGCAAAGGGATCAGTCTCAGGCGCCTTAGTGCTCAGTCAGGAAGATACTGGCTCCCGTATGACTAGAATTGGTAAAAGTGAACTGGTGTATGGCCAAGTTTTAAGTTTTGATGAGATTTTGAGTGAGATTGCAAACGTAACACCTGAACAAATCAGGGAAATTGCCCGCAAAACCCTACCTACATCTCCTACGCTTGCGGTAGTGGGACCATTCACGTCAAGAAGTAAATTTGAAAGGTTAATAAAATGAAGGTTGCAGTGCTTGGTGCCAAAGGCAGAATGGGCACAGAGGCGGTCGCAGCTATTAATGCTGCCAGCGATTTAACTTTAAGTACTGCCTTAGATCTTGGCGATTCTTTAGAGCAATTGACTAAAACTGGTACTGAAGTTGTAGTTGACTTTACAACTCCTGATTCTGTCATGAAAAATTTAGAGTTTTCAATTACAAATAATATCCATGTAGTTGTGGGCACTACCGGTTTTGATGAGGTGAAATTAAATAAACTAAGAGATCTGCTTAACAAGCATCCAAAAGTAGGTGCACTAATTGCTCCTAATTTCGGTTTAGGAGCTGTCTTAATGATGCAATTTTCTAAAACTGCTGCTAAGTATTTTGAAAGCGCAGAAATTGTTGAAATGCACCATGCACATAAGGTTGATGCACCATCAGGAACTGCGATCAGAACTGCTGAATTAATCTCAACTGCGCGTAAAGAAAATAATAAAGATCCTATGCCTGATGCAACAAAAAGCTCACTCGCTGGTGCCAGGGGTGCGATAGTGGGTGATGTACCTGTCCATTCAATTAGAGCTCACGGATATGTTGCACATCAAGAGGTAGTTTTTTCAGATTTAGGTGAGACTTTAACTATTAGGCATGATTCAATTAATAGATCTGGCTTTATGCCAGGGGTGTTAATTGGCGTAAGAAATGTTGCAAAGTATCCCGGCTTAACAGTTGGATTAGAAAACTATATGGAGGCAATAAAATGAGTGAGATCACAATGTATGGTGCTGAGTGGTGTGGAGATTGTCGTAGATCTAAGAAATTCTTAGATTCAAATAATGTTAAATACAACTATATCGATGTCGAAGCGGATGCAAGTGCTTCTGACAAAGTTATCGAAATTAATGGCGGAATGCGTTCTATTCCAGTTATTTTATTTTCAGACGGAACTCATCTAACAGAGCCATCTGATGCTGCGTTAAAAGAAAAACTAGAGGCTTTAAAAGTTCTTTAGAATAAATTGTAAACCGCTGCAGATGAAACAGCTGCAGCGAGTACAACTACCGGAAAAGAAGCTTTTAGTTTTAGGGCAATTAGAGCAACACCAACCCCTACTAATCGCTGATCTATTACTAACTCCTGCTTGTTGGCAAAGGTTTGGACTCCAATTAATGCACTTAGTAAAACTATAGGAACTAAGGTATTTATATTTTTGATTCTTGGTTTATCAAGCCATTTCTCTGGGACACTATGTCCAATATATTTATTTAAAAATGCAGTAATGCTTGATCCAATTACAGCTATCCATATTGAACTCATTTTTTCCACCCAAAAAAAATGGCTAGCAGGACAGTTGTAATAATTGGAATTCCTGCCGGAGTTATTGGTGTTAACAAAAGCGCCAGAATAATGGCGCAAGCAGATATCAAAAATAGCCGCTTATCTTTAAGCCGTGGCCAAACAAGTCCACAGAAAGCAGCAGGTACGGCTGCATCCAAACCCCATACAGATGGATCACCAATTGCACTAGCGCCGAGCGCACCGAGAAATGTAAATAGATTCCAAAAGATATAAACGCCAAATCCTGTTAAATAGAATGCTCGTTTTCGATCGGAATCATTTGACTGAAGTGTTGACACAGCGGTTGACTCATCAATTGTTATTTGAGAGGCAATAATTCTTTTCAAACCTGTAACTTTTAAAATTGGGGCTAGCTGTAAACCATATAAAGCGTTTCTAAAACCTAATAATGTTGCAGTTGCAATTGCACTCACTGCAGAACCACCTGCGCCCATTATGCCAACAACTGCGAATTGAGAAGCTCCAGAGAATAGAAGTAGGGACAACAGGCAGGTTTGCAGAATCGAAAATCCAGCGGTAATGCCAGCGGCACCAAAGGCTGCACCGTATAGACCTACGGTAAAAGCAACGCTTAGGGATGTTCGCTCCACAGCATCATTTCTGGGTTTAATTGACACGCCGACACTTTAATCCAGCCAATCGTCAATCACCAAAGATAGGGTCGCGCACATGAGTGATGAGATAGTTTTTCGGGATGATATGTCGGTTGAACTAGTGAAATCTAGTGCAAGTGACGCCGATGTTATTTGGGCGGCCAGGGTGTCAACCGCAGGAGATAAGTCTCTTGAAGATGTAGGCGCTGACGCTACAAAATCTGAAGGTTTAATAAATTATTTAGCACGTGAGCGTCATGGCTCACCATTCGAGCATACTTCAATGACATTCTTTATATCAGCTCCGATATTTGTATTTAGAGAGTTTATGCGACACAGAATTGCTTCCTACAATGAAGAGAGCGGTAGATACCGAGAATTAAAACCTGTTTTCTATATTCCAAGCAAAGAGCGAAAGCTAGTACAGATAGGAAAAGCAGGGGCGTATACATTTGTTGATGGCACAGAAGAACAATTCAAAGTAACAGTTGACGCTATTAAGGAAACTTGCAAACTTGCATATACAAATTACCAAAAAATGTTGGGTGCAGGCGTAGCACGTGAAGTAGCTCGAGCAGTATTACCGGTGACGCTTTACTCATCAATGTATGTAACTATGAATGCACGCGCCTTAATGAATTTTTTATCGCTAAGAACCGCTAGAGAAGGTT
>CAEZTE010000055.1_pt1 | contig 4999 bp, 4 predicted proteins | sample 7264151 | NCBI WGS metagenome assembly CAEZTE01 (sample SAMEA6813796, study PRJEB35770) | freshwater metagenome | biome: Freshwater; feature: Freshwater reservoir; material: water | place: Czech Republic | collected 2015-06-16 | depth 0.5m m | reverse complement strand
TGAAAGTTTTTTACGACAAAGATTGCGACCTTTCCCTCATTAAAGGTAAAAACATCGCCATTATCGGCTACGGTTCACAAGGTCATGCGCATGCGCAGAACTTGTCGGAGTCGGGATGTAAAGTCACCGTTGGCTTGCGCAAAGGCGGTTCATCATGGACCAAGGTAGAAAAAGCTGGCCTCAAAGTCGCTGAAGTCAATGACGCTGTTAAAGGTGCAGACGTCATCATGATTTTGCTGCCCGATGAAAATATCGCGCAGGTCTATAACGAAAACGTCGCACCACACGCTAAACAAGGCGCTGTGCTGGCATTTGCACACGGCTTTAACGTGCACTACGGTCAAGTGGTGCCACGCGCTGATCTGGATGTCATCATGATCGCTCCTAAAGCTCCAGGCCATACCGTTCGCTCGACCTACACTCAGGGTGGCGGCGTTCCTCATCTGGTCGCGATTTATCAAGATAAATCAGGTCATGCTCGCGATATCGCACTGTCATATGCAATGGCAAACGGTGGTGGTCGTGCTGGCATCATCGAAACCAACTTCCGCGAAGAAACCGAAACCGATTTGTTCGGCGAACAAGTCGTTCTGTGCGGCGGTACGGTTGAGCTGATCAAAGCGGGTTACGAAACATTGGTAGAAGCAGGCTACGCACCAGAGATGGCTTACTTTGAATGTTTGCACGAACTCAAACTCATCGTTGATCTGATTTATGAAGGCGGTATCGCTAACATGAATTACTCGATCTCTAACAATGCTGAGTATGGTGAGTATGTCACCGGCCCGCGCATCATTACAGAAGAGTCAAAAGTAGCAATGCGTCAGTGCTTGAAAGATATTCAGACAGGTGAGTATGCAAAGAGCTTCATCCTTGAGAACAAAGCGAATGCACCTACGCTGATGTCACGTCGTCGTTTGAATGCTGAGCACTCGATTGAGATCGTGGGTGAGAAGTTGCGTGCGATGATGCCTTGGATCGCTAAAAACAAATTAGTTGATCAATCTAAAAACTAATTTTTTAACTTTGCTGGCATCATGCGGCGTGCGCGAAAATGCGCACACCGCGCTCGCCCTAAAAGCCACATGCAGATGTGGCTTTTTTTACGGGCTCCCGTTCCTTGGAATTTCGACATCAAGTTTTTGGCTGATTGAATTGAAATTGGAACTTTACACTCAACGGCTCAATAATCGACACGTTGTCTAACGTGCCGGCGATTAAATCTTCCTTGGGTATTTCGATTTTTGTGGACATCTCAATTCCAAAATTATTTTCGTCTACATCTCCTTTCCATGAAGATTGGTTATTAACAGCAATCATGGAGCCATCAGATAGGATCAGATCGGAAATTTTTTTTCTGTACAATAAATTAAATTCCAAATTACCGTCAGAATGTCTTTTCAATTTGTAAGTTATTTGACTAAGTTTCACATGTTCTTCAGCATCTAGCTCCCCAGCCATTTGCTCTTTTGTGCAATAGATATGGGCATCATCTTGAGTAAATCCACGTGCCCGAGTTATGCCATGCACAACTCCTGACTTTTCATATCGATAAACAGTTCCGAACTCAAACAATCTCAGCGGTAGATCGCGATAAGATTTTGGCGAGGATTTGTAAATTAAGTTGTGAAATGGGCAGTTCATTGGCTTCATGTAATACTTTTGACCAGCCTTTTTTAAGGTTCCATCTGCATGAAACTCTTCATCCATTTCCATCGGCGGATACATACCATCGGCATACCATTGCAAGTGACCACTTGTTTCAAACAGGGCCGCCTTGGTTAAGTGTGGTGAGTAAACAAATTGGTAATCCTCTTCTTCGTGGCGTTTTCGAGAATAATCCTCCATCGCTCTTCGAATAATTCCACCCTTGGGATGAAAAACTGCAAGTCCTGATCCAATCTCTTCTGGAAATGAGAATAAATCTAACTCTGCTCCTAATTTTCGATGATCGCGCTTTTCTGCTTCTTCTAACAAATACAGATATGCATCTTGTGCCTCTTGGTTTTGCCAGGCTGTGCCATAAATTCTTTGTAACATTGGATTTTTTTCTGAACCTCGCCAATAAGCACCTGCTGCCCGCATTAGTTTGAAAGCTGGTATTTGTTTAGTGGATGGTAGGTGAGGACCACGGCAAAGATCACTCCAAACAGCTTTGCCATCTCTACCTAAATTGTCGTAAATAGTTAATTCTGCTCCACCTACCTCAACCGATGAATCACCCTCAATTGAGCCAGATTTCAAACCAATTAATTCGCACTTATATGGCTCACTCTTTAACTCTGCTAAAGCATCTTTCTCACTTATTACTCGACGCTTAAAGCGCTGGCCTGCCTTAATTATTTTACGCATTGCACTCTCTAGTTTTTCTAGATCTGCAGGGGTAAAAGGATTTTTGGGATCAAAGTCGTAGTAAAAACCATCTCTGATTGGCGGACCAATACCTAACTTAGTCTCTGGGAAAACTTCCTGCACTGCTTGAGCCAAAACATGAGCAGTTGAATGACGCAAAACATTTAAACCATCGGGTGAGTCAATGCTCACCGACTCGACTATATCTGCCTCTTTTAATTCACTCCATAAATCTTTTAGTTCGCCATTAATTCGACAAACCACAACATTGCTTTGCTCCTCAAATAGATGGGTCGGTCGTTTATCAGCATCAATAGCTACAGCTTTACCATCGAGAGTAATCTTGATTTGGACAGACATAACGCTAGGTTAGCAAAGTGGCGGTAAAAGCCGGGCGATTAACGTAGGTATTCGTACCAAATAACTAAGAATAAAAGGGAGGCTAAAGATAGACCTGCAAAAATAAGGAGTTGGTGCTTTTTTTGTATTTTTGCAGCATCAGCAGCTCTTGATGCCACACCCTTTGCTGAGGTTAGGACTCGAGCGGCCCAAGCAAACTCTGATGCCAAAATTCCAAGCCCAGTGAAGATAATCAACCAGCCAGGTCCTGGCGCTACCAGTGCAACTACGCCAATTAAAGTAATCAAGCCACCAACAAAACCAACTAAGACTCGTTTTACAATTGGACTCATGGGTTAATGTTACTAAACAACCTTTGATTAAATTGGCTAATTAACTCTTTTCCAAGTGAATTCTCGCTAAATGATCTACTTTCAATTCTATTGACTCGTTGAATCAATCTAAGAGATGAGGTTACATACACCGCTTGCGAAGTGAGCAATTCATCAAAAGAGATCTCAATCTCACTTACATCAAACCATTTGATCAATAACTCTCTGGTGATACCAGGTAAGCAACCCGTAGTTAAAGCCGGAGTAACCCATTTTGAGTTATTTAGTACCAATAGGTTAGAAAAACCAGTTTCTACAACAAATCCTGCTTCGTTTATAAATAGACAATCATCAAAGCCCAGAGATTTAGCATATCTAACTGCCAAAAGTGAACGAGCATAAGAGGTGGACTTAACAGTATTTAAGTAATCCTTGGAAAAAACTGGAGTATCAAACCTAGTAAGTGAGGTGCTAGCACTCTCTTCAGATAAAGGCTGGCAGGAGATAAACCAATTACCATCACTTAACACCACTAATCGAAGTTTTGATTTCCCAATCTGATTTTCTAAGACAGCGGTAATTGCGAGCTGAATATCGATTAATGCCGGAAGGGTAAGCAAAGAGATAGCTGCCGACTTTTCAATTCTGGCTAAATGGCGATCTAGAGCAACAGGTTTATTATCGATAGCCAACATCGTTTCAAATAGACCATCACCTCGAATTAGTGCATCTGAATAGGGCAATTTTGTTAAATCACTTTGGATCTGCCCGTTAACAACTAACTTCATACTTTAACCCCATCAGCAATTGAGATTAATCGTTTTGCTTTCAACTCAGTCTCTTCCCACTCACTATTAGGATCACTCTGCCAGGTAATTCCTGCACCAGTACCAAAATTTATTTGACCATCCTGCTTAGACCAAAAAATTCTTATCCCTACCGAAAGAAGAGCTTGGTTATTTTCGATCCACCCAATTACGCCGCAGTATGGACCTCGCTCATTTTTTTCAATCTGGCTAATCACCTTTATAGCCGATGACTTCGGAGCGCCACTAATTGATCCAGCGGGAAGTAATGAGGTCAAAATCTCTTGCCAGCTTTGGTTTGATTTTAGAACTCCAGTGATATCTGAAACTAAGTGAAATAATCCTGGGTGAGATTCACTGGCCAACAATCTCGGCACATCGATAGATCCAGGTTGGCAAATTGCTCCAAAATCATTACGCATTAAATCAACAATCATCACATTTTCAGCCTTATCTTTTTCACCAAAATTATCTTCCAAAGCGGTCCCCTTTATTGGAGTGGATTTAATCTGATCACCACTGCGTTGTAGGAACAATTCTGGTGAGGCAGATGCAATCTCCAATCCCGGCAAAGATAGGTAACTGGCGTAAGGTGCGGGATTTGATTTTTGTAGCAAATTTGCCAAGCCAAGAAGTGATTGATCGCAATCATTACTTAGAACTCGACAGAGATTTACTTGATAAATATCTCCTTTGGCAATCAATTCTTTTATCTGGTGAACATTTGCTTCATAGCTAGTTTGAGATTGAGAACTATGCCACTTGCCATCGATGCCTGCCCACGGTGAAATTGGCAGCGGTGCATCTTGAACATCTGTAAACCTGGCGCAAAACCAATCACCCTCAAAGGTATTTACTACTACCCAAAAACCAGGCTTACTTAAATCTGCTGGATCTTTAGAAATCTCGACGCAATTTGTTGCCAATCTGTTGCCCATCCAAAAGATTGATTCTGAGATCTCCATGTTTGAACGCTACCGCCAACCGCTCTTTTTGCAGGTTAAATCAATTAGATTGTGCGCACAATGGCATAATGCGATAGATTTCACCCTCGCAACATGCGGACGTAGCGCAGTTGGTAGCGCGGAACCTTGCCAAGGTTCAGGTCGCCGGTTCGAACCCGGTCGTCCGCTCCATTCCCGAATCGTCTAATGGCAAGACAACCGCCTC
>CAEZTE010000043.1_pt1 | contig 6645 bp, 7 predicted proteins | sample 7264151 | NCBI WGS metagenome assembly CAEZTE01 (sample SAMEA6813796, study PRJEB35770) | freshwater metagenome | biome: Freshwater; feature: Freshwater reservoir; material: water | place: Czech Republic | collected 2015-06-16 | depth 0.5m m | reverse complement strand
CCAGAGCCTTACCGGCGAATGCGTTGATCGCCAGATTAGGTGGGGATGAGTTTGGGGTGATTGCACCCATTGAGCAAGCAGAGGCAGCTGAGCTAGCGCTGGCGCTGCGGGCGACCTTAAGTTATCCGATCACATTAGTTGATCGACAAGAGCGAGTTGATCGTCAGGAGCGAGTTGATGTGAGCATTGGTTACGCCCGGCTTGAGCCAGCCTTTGAGCTCTCTCAAGCAATGCGCCATGCAGATTTGGCGATGTATGAAGCCAAACGAAGTGGCTGCGGAAGTTTGCTCTGGCAAGGTAAAGATTAGTAGATTTTTAAGTTAATCTTCATTGGCTAAATCCTTTAGCAAAGAAAATGGAGGTCCTAATTGGCAGCACGCTTTGAAAATCGAGTTCTGGTTTTAGGTGCAGGTTCAGTTTCACAATGTGTACTACCACTTTTAATCGAGCATCTAGTTGATGCCAAACAGATCACGATTGTAGATATGCGTGATAACAAGCCACGTATGGCCGATGCAATTGCAAAGGGTGCAACTTATATTCAAGATCAATTGACCCAAGAGAATATGGATCAATTTTTATCAAAGTACTTATCAGCTGGTGATTTTTTATTAGATCTAGCTTGGAATATTGATGCTAATGCAATTATTGGCTGGGCCCATGATCATGGTGTGATTTATTTAAACACCTCAATTGAGGAGTGGGATCCATACGCAGCAGGTGCCACTAGAAATCCAACTGAGCGCACACTTTATTGGCGCCATATGAAGCTTCGTAAATTAACCGATACCTGGGGTGGTAAGGGGCCAACAGCAATTGTTGAACATGGTGCAAACCCTGGTTTAGTTTCACATTTAACTAAGAAAGCATTAGTAGATATTGCAAGTAAGGCATTAAAGGAGGGTAAAGCGGCAAAAGATGTTGAGGATGCGCTAGTTAGTGAAAACTTTGCCGCACTTTCGCAAAAATTAAATGTCAAGGTAATTCATATTGCCGAGCGAGATACCCAAATCTCAGATAAACCAAAGTTAGTAAATGAGTTTGTTAATACCTGGTCGGTGGAGGGTTTTTATGAAGAGGGAATTGCACCAGCTGAATTAGGTTGGGGAACTCATGAAAAAACTTTGCCACAAAATGCTTATGAGCATCCAAGTGGACCAAAAAATCAAATCTGTATTGCCCAACCCGGTGCTAAAACCTGGGTTAGATCTTGGGTGCCAAATATGGAGACCACCGGAATGGTTATTCGCCATGGTGAGGCCTTCACAATTAGTGATCACCTAACAGTTTGGGATAACCAAAAGGCGATCTATCGGCCAACTGTGCATTACGCATACTGCCCAACTGATGCTGCGGTGGCCTCGATGCATGAGCTTGAGATGCGCCAATGGAATCTGACTGAAAATCAGCGGATTATGAATGAAGAGATTATCGATGGTGATGATCGACTTGGCGTCTTGCTTATGGGACATGCTTATAAATCCTGGTGGACTGGTTCCTTATTAAATATTCATGACTCAAGAAAATTAATACCAAAACAATCTGCCACCACAGTTCAAGTTGCTAGCGCAGTTTACGCCGCAGTTGCTTGGGCGATGGCTAATCCAAATGCTGGCTACCGAGTACCAGATCAGCTGCCTTGGCAAGAAGTTTTAGCTTATGCTGAAAAATATTGGGGCGGCTACCACTCAGAGGCTGCTAACTGGGATCCATTAATGCATCGCAATGATTTGTTTAAGGGTTGGAATAATCGCAAATACGACGAAGCAGATCCTTGGCAATTTAGTAATTTCTTAGTTTAAAAGGATTACTAAAACTTAAACTTCAACGCTACTTAGTAGGTGGTAGTGGCTTGCTCGCTTTAATCTCATCTAAGCGGGCAAGTGATTCCAATCGCTCAGTGGCATGATCAACTATTCGTTCTGGATAATCCTTAAGGTATCCATCTAGTACCTCCCATGGTTGATGGATTTCAATTCCATTTAAATGGGCTAGCTCTGGCACATACTTTCGAACATAATCACCATTTTCATCAAATCTTTTTCCTTGTTCAATTGGATTAAAAACTCGGTAATAAGGTGAGGCATCTGTGCCACAGCCTGCTGTCCACTGCCAGCCATGCGCATTTGAGGCCACATCGTAATCAACTAAGTGTTCTCTAAAAAATCGCTCACCTAATTGCCACTCTAGATGTAGATCTTTAACTAAAAAGGAGGCTACAACCATTCGGGTTCGATTATGCATCCAACCTTCGCTTACTAATTGGCGCATAGCTGCATCCACAAACGGATACCCGGTTTTGCCTTCACACCAAGCTTTAAATTTATCGCCAGGCTGGTCATATCTCATCTTGGCAAATTGTGGCGCGTAGTAATCACTTTCAGTATGTGGATTATTAAATAAAACATCGGCATAAAACTCTCGCCAAGCAATCTCTTTGCGATAAACCTCATGACCCTTGCTTTGACCTAACGGGGCCAGCAGGGTTCGTGGGTGAATCTCGCCCCACTTTAAATGCGCACTCATTTTGCTGGTGCCATCGATGCCAGCTAAGTTTCTGGCCTCATCATAATTATCTAACCCATTTTTTTGAAAATATTTAAATCTTTCAATCGCATTTAATTCACCAGCTGGAGTTAGAACTGTGCCATCTGGCAGCTGCCAATCTGGAAAATTGCGCTCATCCTTACTTGGCGTAACGGCGGCAATATCTTTTGGTTTCTCAGCTGGTTGCGCCAACCATGAGCAAGCCAGGCTCGATAAAAAGGTGTGTAGACCCGATATGGAGTTTGATCACTTGGTTTTAAAACTCGCCCTGGTGCTACTGCGTAGGGAGATCCAGTTCTAATTAATTTTATACCCGCTTTTTCGATCGCCTCATCCCGCTTTGCCCCATATGGCTCATACTCAGCAGAGATATGCACATTGCTAGCGCCATACTTTTGCTGTAATTGTTTTAAGGCATCTATTTGATCAGCTGCAATTACATGTAATTTATTATCTAGTGACTCATCTAGAAGCCGTAGTGATTGGCCTAGATACGCAAGGCGCTTACTGCCTGCGGTTTTAATCAACTTTGGATCTAAAATAAATACCGGCACAATCTCATCTGATTCTGCGATCGCCGCCAGCAGTGCTGGATGATCGCAGATACGCAGATCTCTTCTAAACCAGATAATTGATCTTGTGCTCATAGGCATATCGTGCCAGTTAAATTAGAGTTGAAGTTATATTTTTTAATAGAGATATTTAAGAGTGCAGTGACTCTACGCTCTCATCCCAACCCTTAACATCCTTAGGCTTACGCGGACCAGGGCCAACATATCGAGCCGATGGGCGAATAATTCGACCGGTTCGCTTTTGCTCCAAAATATGCGCCGACCAACCAGCTGTTCTGGCAGCGGTAAACATTGAGGTAAATAGATTTGCTGGTACTTGAGCAAAATCTAAAACAATCGCAGCCCAAAACTCAACATTGGTCTCCAGCACTCGATCTGGTTGACGAGATTTTAATTCAGCAAGTGCTGCTTTTTCTAACGCAAGTGCTACCTCATACCTTGGTGCATTTAACTCTTTTGCAGTTCTACGTAAGGTGCGAGCTCTTGGATCTTCGGCGCGATAAACCCGATGACCAAAGCCCATTAATCGCTCACCCTTATCTAAAATTGATTTCACATAGCTTTCAGCATTTCCAGATTTTTCAACCGCTTCAATCATGGAAAGTACTCGAGCAGGTGCACCACCATGTAATGGTCCACTCATCGCGCCAATTGCACCAGAGATTGAGGCAGCAACATCAGCACCAGTTGATGCAATTACTCGACCGGTAAAGGTAGATGCATTCATGCCATGTTCGGCAGCGGAGACAAAGTAGGCATCAATTGCTCGCACATGTACTGGATCTGGTTCACCGCGCCAGCGAATCATCATTCGCTCAACTACGGTGTGTGCTTTATCAATCTCTGCTTGTGGAATTGCAGTTGCAATTGTTCCTCGAGCAGATTGTGCAACATATGAAAGCACCATCACAGATACTCTGGCTAAATTACTTCTGGCCTCTTCATCTGAAATATCAAGTAATGGTTTTAATCCCCAAGCTGGAGTTAACATAGCAATTGCAGATTGCACATCTACTCGCACATCACCGGTGTGAACTGGAATTAAAAATGGTTCAGCAGGTGGCAGGCCGGGATTAAACTCGTTATCAACTAATAGGCCCCAAACATTTCCGAAGGTAACTCGGCCAACTAAATCCTCAATATCAACGCCGCGATATCTAAGCGCACTTCCCTCTTTGTCAGGCTCGGCAATCTGTGATTCAAATGCAATTACACCCTCAAGCCCTGGCTTAAAATCATCGGCCACGTATCTTCTCCCTTACATACTCTAAAAAATTTCTATCCCGCGCTTACTCACCTACAATGCTCATATTGTGCTACCTCGGCGGTAATGCGACAAATCAGAAGATTAGATGGGTTGGATGCAAGAAGATGAGTAGTCGGGAAGATATCAGCGCTATGCGCCGGCAGTATGGCGAGATTGGTTTGGTAGAGAGTGATCTACCAAGTGAGCCGATCTCACTATTTAACTCCTGGCTTAAAGAGGCCGCCGCTAATGAGGTGGTGGTTGAGGCCAATGCGATGGTGCTATCTACGGTGAGTGAGAAGATTCCAAGTAGTCGAACTGTCTTGCTTAAGGATCTAACTAGTGAGGGCTTTACCTTCTTTACCAATTATGGATCTAGTAAAGCTAAAGCAATTGATGAGAACTCATCAGTTAGTTTGCTATTTCCTTGGTATCCCATGGAGCGGCAGGTAATAATCATTGGCAGTGCTAAAAAGATTGCCCGCCAAGAAAGTGAAAAGTACTTTGCTACTCGTCCACGCGCATCTCAAATAGGTGCTTGGGCAAGTGAGCAATCAACTGTGCTCTCCTCCCGGGAGGAGCTAGAGAAAAAATTTAAAGAGTTTGAAGGTAAGTGGCCAGCGGATTCTCAAATTCCAACACCACCTGGCTGGGGTGGATTTATCGTCAATCCAACCTCAATTGAGTTTTGGCAAGGCAGATACTCTCGCCTGCATGATCGAATTCGTTATCTGCGCACGCCAGATAATAATTGGCAACGAGTACGGCTTAACCCCTAATATCTCCTGGTGAGAGTTAAAAACATATGAGCGAAATTAAAATCCCAGATAATCTAAAACCAGCAGATGGCAGATTTGGTTGTGGGCCATCAAAGATTTTGCCTACCTCACTATCTAATTTAGCTAATAATTATGCAAATGTATTAGGAACTAGCCACCGGCAAAAACCAGTTAAGGCAGTAGTTGGCCAAGTTAGAGAAGGACTTAAATCTTTATTTTCTCTGCCACAAGGCTATGAAGTAATTCTTGGCAATGGTGGCTCTACTGCATTTTGGGATATTGCAACCTTTGGCTTAATTGAAAATAAATCTCAGCACTTAGTTTTTGGTGAGTTCTCCTCTAAGTTTGCAACTTGTGCAAAAGAGGCGCCAATGATTTCTGAGCCAACAATTATTAAGGCAGAGCCGGGATCTCATCCGATGGCCAAAGCTGATGCAGGAGTTGATGCTTACGCTCTAACACATAATGAAACTAGTACTGGGGTAATGATGCCAATCACGCGCCCAGCTGGCATAAATGATGCGCTGGTTTTAGTTGATGCCACTAGTGCTGCCGGCGGTCTTGATTTAGATATTACTGAATCTGATTGTTATTACTTTGCACCCCAAAAATCATTTGCCTCCGATGGTGGGCTTTGGATTGCAATTATGAGCCCCGCTGCCCTTGCTAGAGTTGAAAAGATTAAGGCAAGTGGTCGGTGGGTACCAGCATTTTTTGATCTTACAATTGCAATTGAAAATTCCAGATTAGATCAAACCTATAACACACCCGCTCTTGCCACTCTTATTTTATTAGCTGAACAAATTAAGTGGATGAATGAAAATGGCGGATTAAAGTTTGCCGCCGGCAGAAGTGCTCAATCATCTAGCAAGTTGTATACCTGGGCTGAAAAAACTTCATACACCACACCATTTGTGACCGATCCTGCGATGAGATCTAAAGTGGTTGGCACAATTAATTTTGATGATTCAATTGACGCTCTGGAAATAGCTAAAGTTTTGCGAGCAAATGGCATTGTTGATACCGATCCATATCGAAAGTTAGGTAAGAATCAACTTCGAATTGGTATGTTTCCAGCGGTTGATCCAAGCGATATTGACTTACTAACCCAATCAATCGAGTATGTAGTAGAAAGGCTAGTTAAATGATGAGTCCAAGGTTTAGAAGAATAGTTACCATTGCAATTTTATTTGGCATGGTAACCATGGTTTTAATTAGCGGATTATCCAGCTAGGAGTAATCAAATGAAGCAAGCAATCTTTGTAATTGCCATGGGTATTGTGCTTTGGATTGTGGCTTTTGTATTTGCAGTAGTAATGAATGCCGACAGTAATATCCTTTGGATCTGTGTGGTTGGCGCCCTGCTTGGTGTGATTGGACTTCGTTACACAATTAAAAAGGGCAGAACCGAGAAGATTTAATTGCCCTCAATTTGGGCTGCGATTCCGCGCAACACCTTAGCTAAGCGCTCTGCCTCAGTTGCAGATGAAGATCTACCACT
>CAEZTE010000038.1_pt1 | contig 8921 bp, 5 predicted proteins | sample 7264151 | NCBI WGS metagenome assembly CAEZTE01 (sample SAMEA6813796, study PRJEB35770) | freshwater metagenome | biome: Freshwater; feature: Freshwater reservoir; material: water | place: Czech Republic | collected 2015-06-16 | depth 0.5m m | reverse complement strand
GTAAAAATTGCAAAATAATTGCCTTCACTGGCCTTGGTGAAATTGGATCTGGGATAGAGGTTGAAACTTTACGTAGGGCTGCTGGGGCTGCTGCCAGAGAATTGTCTGGCAATAAAAGCGCGTGCTTTGCATTACCTAGTAAATCAGTGGTTGAGATTTCAGCTATCGCCGAGGGTGCATGCCTTGGCTCTTATTCATTTCATGAATTTAAAGGAAATAGTAAGGATGACAATAAGCAAGCACTTTCACAGGTAAGTGTTTTGACTAAATTTGCCACTACCGCGCAAGCTAAAGAGGCCGCAAAGCGTGCTGAAATAATTGCCGAACAAACTTTCTTAGTAAGAGATCTAATTAATACCCCGCCTAGCCACTTAACTCCAATCTCTTTCTCTGAAAAAATTAAAAAGTTAGCTGGCAAATATGGCGTAAAGATAGAGATTCTCAATGCATCTGCTCTTAAAAAGGGTGGTTTTGGCGGAATCATTGGTGTTGGTCAGGGGTCGGTAAATCCACCATGCCTTGTGCACCTTTCTTACAAACCTGCTAAACCAAAAAAGAGATTTGCCTTTGTTGGTAAGGGAATTACTTTTGATACTGGCGGCTTGGCATTAAAGCCAGCAAATGGCATGGAGGCAATGAAGGCAGATATGTCTGGTGCAGCTGCAGTTGTGGCAGCTGTTTTTGCAATTGCCCAATTAAAACTGCCAATTGCTGTAGATGGTTGGGCGCCACTTGCGGAAAACATGGTCAGCGACACTGCAACTAGACCAAGTGATGTAATTACTATTTATGGCGGTAAAAGTGTTGAGGTATTAAATCCAGATGCTGAAGGTCGATTAGTACTTGCCGATGCTTTGGTAAAAGCAACCGAAGTTGGCAAGAAATCTGGTGGGCTGGATGCAATAATTGATGTTGCGACATTAACTGGTGCTCAGGTTGTGGCATTAGGTACTAGAACATCAGCGGTAATGACAAATGATGATCAATTATGCGATCAATTTTTAAGTGCATCTGCAATTTCAGGTGAGCAATTTTGGCCAATGCCACTACCAGTTGAATTACGAGCATCCCTTGATTCACCAATTGCTGATATTGCAAATATTGGCGAGCGCATGGGTGGGATGCTGGTAGCTGGTTTGTTTCTGAAAGAGTTTGTTGATCCACAAATTCCATGGCTACACCTTGATATTGCTGGCCCTGCCTTTAACACTGGTAAAGCACATGGCTACACGCCGGTGGGCGGAACTGGAATTGCTCTTCGATCCCTGGTTTGCCTGGCTGAGTTGGCTTGCTCACAGCGGTAGCAGGCTAAATCTGCGCCGTAAGGGACAACTACAAATTCGTGGCAAGATTACCTCATGGCCGATTTTGATTTAGTAATTCTAGGAGGCGGCTCTGGCGGATACGCCGCAGCACTTCGGGCCTCACAATTAGGTCAAAAAGTAGTGCTAATTGAAAAAGATAAATTAGGTGGCACCTGCTTACATAAAGGTTGCATTCCGACCAAGGCTTTATTACATGCCGGTGAGATTGCTGACAACACCCGTCACGCTGGTGAGTTTGGCGTAAAGGCTGACTTTCACGCTATGGATATGAGTGCGGTTAATTCATATAAAGATGGCGTAATTGCTAAATTACATAAAGGCTTAGAGGGTTTAGTTAAATCTAGAAATGTTACCTATGTGCAAGCGGCTGGTAAGTTAATTTCAAATAACACAGTTGAGGCCGGGGGCACAAAGTACACCGGTAAAAATGTAATTTTAGCTACTGGTTCATATCCAAAGACGCTGCCAGGGCTTGAGATTGATGGCAAACAGATTATTACCAGCGAGCAGGCAATCAAATTAGATTATGTTCCTAAATCGGTAATTGTGTTAGGTGGCGGAGTTATTGGTTGTGAGTTTGCTTCCGTATGGAAATCATTTGGTTCTGAGGTAACAATCATTGAAGGTCTAACCCACTTGGTGGCATTAGAGGATGAATCCTCCAGTAAGCAATTGGAAAGAGCATTTCGTAAACGGGGTATTAATTTTGAATTAGGTGTTAAATTTAAATCTGCTACTAAAAACAAAAAAGATGTAAAGGTAGTACTTGAGGATGGAAAAGAGTTTTCAGCTGAAATCCTGCTAGTTGCAGTTGGCAGAGGCCCAGTCTCGCAAGGTTTAGGTTATGAAGAGGCTGGAATCAAGATGGACCGCGGCTATGTATTAGTCGATAACAAGTGTCGAACTAATGTTGCTGGAATTTGGGCAGTTGGCGACTTAATTCCAACCCTGCAATTAGCTCATGTTGGTTTTGCCGAAGGAATTATGGTGGCCGAGGAGATTGCCGGCTTAAATCCAAGATCGATAAATTATGATGGTATCCCCCGCGTCACCTACTCTGAACCAGAGGTGGCATCAGTTGGCTTAAGCGCAATCGCTGCTAAAGCTGCTGGACATGATGTAGTGGAGTTAAATTATGATTTGGCTGGTAATGGCAAGGCTAATATTTTAAAGACTGCCGGATCGGTAAAGTTGATTGCTAAGAAAAATGGCCCAGTGTTAGGAATTCATATGGTTGGCTCTCGAGTAGGTGAACTACTTGCTGAAGCACAATTAATTTTTAATTGGGAAGCTGATGCAAATGATGTTGCCCAACATATCCATGCTCATCCAACACTTTCAGAGGCAATGGGTGAAGCTCATCTAGCCTTGGCTGGCAAGCCACTACATGCACATGGTTAAAGGAGTTAGCCGATGACATTCTCACTTACGATGCCAGCACTTGGTGAATCAGTAACTGAAGGAACTGTTACTAGATGGCTTAAAAAAGAGGGCGATCAAATTGCAATCGATGAGCCATTACTAGAGGTATCAACTGACAAAGTAGATACTGAGATCCCTTCTCCAGTTGCAGGAGTGTTACAAAAAATTGTTGTGCAAGTGGATTCAACTGTTGCAGTTGGTGCCGAGCTTGCAGTTATATCTGAATCAGGTGCGGCCGCGCCACAAAAAATTTCTGAACCAGTAAAAGCTGTTGAGCAACCAAAAGCTGCTGCGCCAGTTACACCAGTTGCTGCTGCGCCAGTTTCTGCCCCAACACCTGTTGTTGCTACACCAGCTACCTCTGGCGCCACAATTGTTGCGATGCCAGCACTTGGCGAATCAGTAACTGAAGGAACTGTTACTAGGTGGTTAAAAAATGTTGGCGATCAGATAAATGCCGATGAAGCACTGCTTGAAGTTTCAACCGATAAAGTCGATACTGAAATTCCATCCCCAGTAACCGGTACATTATTAACAATTGATGTGCCAGTTGATTCAACTGTTGCAGTTGGCGCACGACTTGCTTCCATTGGAGTTTCTGGCAGCACACCTGTAGTTGCTGCAGCTGTAGAAAAACCAGCTCCGATTGCACCTGTGGTTACTGCTGCACCAGTTGCTGCTGATCCAGTAATTTCCAAACCTTCACAACCACCAGTTGCTGCTGCTCCAGTAGTTAATTCAGCTAGACCAGATGATTCTTATGTGACACCAATAGTTAGAAAGCTTGCCGCTGAAGCTGGTGTAAACCTTTCTACTATTAAAGGCACAGGTGTTGGCGGTCGAATTCGTAAAGAGGATATTTTGGCAGCTACGCCAAAAGCAGCAGCTACGCCAACTGCTCAAGTTATGGCATCTACAAATACCACTGCCAAATCTTCAGTTATCACCTCACCGCTTCGTGGCACAACGGTAGGGATGACTAGGTTAAGAAAAGTTATTGCAGATCGAATGGTTGAATCGCTAAAAATTTCAGCTCAACTTACCACCGTAGTTGAAGTTGATGTCACAAAGATTGATCGCTTAAGAAATGCCGCAAAGGCTGCCTTTGAATCGCGCGAAGGGGTCAAATTAACTTTTTTACCATTCTTTGCAGTTGCTATATGTGAAGCACTAAAGCAACACCCAGTTTTAAACTCCTCTGTTGAGGGTGACCAAATTACTTACCACGCTGCAGAGCACCTAGGTGTTGCAGTTGATACCGATCGTGGTTTATTAGTCCCAGTAGTTAAAGATGCAGGTGACTTAAATATGGGTGGCATTGCTAGAAAAATTGCAGATGTAGCGGCCCGAACTAGAGAGAATAAAATTACGCCAGATGAATTAGGCGGCGGTACATTCACGCTAACTAATACTGGATCAAGAGGAGCGTTATTTGATACGCCGATCATCAACCAACCTCAGGTGGCAATTTTGGGCTTAGGTGCAGTTGTTAAACGACCAATGGTGGTTAAGGGTGCCGATGGTGGCGAAACAATCGCCATTAGATCAATGGTTTATTTAGCTCTCTCATATGATCACCGGGTAGTTGATGGTGCAGATGCTGCTCGATTCTTAGTTACCCTAAAAGAAAGACTTGAAGAAGGTCGTTTCGAGTCTGACTTAGGATTGTAATTTGCAAAGCATAAAGAAAATTGCAGTTACCGGATCATCTGGGTTAATTGGTAGTGCACTGGTAGCACAATTAAAAGCAAATGGCTATCAAGTTCAAAAAATTGTAAGAAGACCAACGAGGGCAACTGATGAAGTTATCTGGGATCCAATTAAGGGCCAGATTGACCTAGCGGCATTAGAAGGTGTTGATGCAGTATTTCACTTAGCAGGTGCTGGCGTTGGCGATAAAAGATGGAGTGCTGCTTATAGGTCTGAGATTTTAAACTCGAGACTGCTTGGCACAACCACAATCGCAAATGCTTGCCAACAGTTACAAACTAGCGTCTTTATTTCCGCCAGTGCAATTGGTTATTACGGTGAAACTGGAAATCGCGCAGTTACTGAAACTGATAAAGGTGGTACTGATTTCTTATCAGTTGTTTGTCGAGAATGGGAAGCAGCGGCAGATTTAGCACCGAGTGTTAGAACTATAAAACTGCGCACTGGTTTAGTTTTAGATCCAACTGGCGGCGCTTTGGGAAGAATGTTGCCAATATTTAAGTTTGGTTTTGGTGGAAAGTTAGGATCAGGTAAACAGTGGTGGTCTTGGATTACCTTGCATGATCAAATTAGAGCAATGATATTTTTAATGAACTCCAAATTAGAGGGTGCGGTGAATTTAACTTCACCAAATCCTGTTACCAATCAGGAATTTACCGCTGCATTAGCAAGAGTTTTAAATAGACCTGCCATATTTCCAGCACCAGCCTTTGCATTAAAAGCAGTGCTTGGTGGTTTTTCTAGTGAAGTATTAGGCTCGAAAAGAGTCATACCTAAAGTTTTAACGGACGCTAAATTTGAATTTGAATACCAGCACGTTTCAGCTGCACTTACTGCATTAGTTGATTAATTTTATTCGCAACTAATTCACCAGTTTGCATGGCACCTTGTTGGGAAGGAATTCCCATATGATCACCAATCACAAATAACCAGTCATTGATCTGTAATTTACTTACTTTTTTCTTACCCGGTAAATGTAGTGGCAGTGAATGCTGAATTTCATACCTAGCAACACTCTCCCAGCTACTTGTATTGGTATGCCATAATTTTCCAAGCTCATCTTTAAACTCTTTTTCAGTTATGTTAGTTAATGAGGTAGCTGAGACTAGGCTCCTGCCAACTGGTGCATAATGTTTAGAGACCTCGCTCATAACAATTGAATTGACCAGTTTAGAATTTTTTGAAACCACAAGATTTTTAGAATTAGCTATTTTTTCATTAGTTGAAAAGTAAGAGGTGATGCTAGATAGCATTTGTGGCGTGCTCAGATTAGTAACTAATTTTGAGGCAGAGATTGAGTCTGTTGCAACCACAATATACCTTGCCTGATAACTTGTTTTACTAGTATTTACACAGTTAGCTGTAATGCTCTCAACTTTTTCACTTAATGTAAGATTTTTAATCGGTTTTGCAAGTGCTTTAGGAAACTCTCCAACTCCAAGTGCTGGAACACCAGGTAGGGATTTCACAAAACTTTGCAATATCTCCTGAACTACATCGGCAGCAATTTGCCGTGGATCTGTCAGTACCACTCCGGATAAGAACGGCTCTAGGGTGGCTTGATATAGATTTGAAAATCTACTCATATACATACCAAACTCTCTAGAGTTTGATACCTTTTTGCTAAATACAAAATTTAAAAATCGTAGTTTCTCACTTACTGAACCAATTTTATTTGATAACGATCCCAATGAATATCCGATATTTAGATTTAAATCATCAATTCTTATCTTGCTCGATATTTTTTTAAAATCTAATTGATTTATTACTCCGCTCTTTGCCACCTGTGGGTACTTTGGATTAATGACTTGAAAGCCTCGATCGCAGATATATCCATCAACTACATCACTTTTAACTCTGCCGCCGACCTGATTGGTTGCTTCAAGCAAGAGTACAGATTTACCAAACTTCTCTAATTGTCTACTTGCAGTTAAGCCTGATAAGCCAGCACCAATAACAATGCAATCAAAATCCATGCTATCTAAATGATATTTCTCGCGCCTTGTCGATAATTTCAGCCACACTAAGTGCTTCATCGGTAGTGACGGGCCAAACTCCTCCTGACAAAGCTTGTTTCACCTGAATATAAAATAATGAATAATTACCATCGACACTTGGGTAGGAAATTACTTTATCTCCAAGGTGTAAAAATGCTTCACTCTTTGTACTTTCTGACCACTGGCCACCCTTTGGATACTTACCACTTCTTAAAAGTGGCTCTTGCGGATCTAAATCATTAATGATCAATGAGCCCTTATCGCCAGTAACTCTAATTCTTGGTCCTGGTGCGCCATTAATGGCACTTGCAGAAAGAAAAGAGTCAACACCGCTTTCGTGTTTTAAAACTAAAGTTATATCGTCATCAGATCCTCCTCTTATTGAACGAACTGATGATGAAATTAGCTCTGCTGGACCAAACCAATCGAGCGCGGTAGATACCAAATGCGGCTGGAGGTCTAACAGATTTCCTCCCCCTTCACTTGCTGTCTGGCTCTCTCGCCAGGACCCAGGGGTTAACTCTGGTTTAAATCTTTCAAATCTTGAATCAAGTCTAAAAATATTACCTAAGGTTCCCTCTTTAATAATTTTCTTAATTGTCAACGCATCGCTATCCCACTTACGATTGAAATACGTTGTAACAGGAACATTTACCTGCTTTGAAAAATCAATGATTTCTTTAGTCTCTTTAAGCGTTCGTCCCATTGGTTTATCAACTACAACTGGTACACCCGCTTTTAGCCCAGCAATTGCCTGTGAGGCATGAGCATTATTTGCAGATGCTACAACTAAAAGATCTAGATTTAACTTAAGTAACTCTTCAATACTTTCAACCACGCTAATCTCCGGAAAATCTGAAATAGCAGCTGCTTTGCGATCTGGCTTTGTGGTTAGTGTGCCGACAACATCAAACTCTGCAGCCTTAAGTAAGGGTGCATGAAAATAGCGCCCAGCTAGGCCATATCCGGCAATACCAACCCTAGGCGCCATTTTTAAAAATGTCCTACTTAATGTTTTCGTACTGCAATTTAGATGGCCACCAGATCTTTGGACCAATTACATGCACCAGTGCTGGAACTAATAGAGATCGAACAATGATTGTGTCTAGCAGTACGCCAAAGGCAACTGCAAAACCTAATTGCGCTAAGAAAACTAGCGGCAAGACACCAAGCACAGCAAAGGTAGCTGCTAGAACAATTCCAGCTGAAGTGATCACGCCACCTGTCACAGTTAACCCTTTGATTACACCTCTTCTAGTGCCAAGTTTTATAGATTCTTCTCTTACTCTTGTCATTAAGAATATGTTGTAGTCAATACCTAACGCTACTAAGAAAATAAAGGTAAATAGTGGGAAGGAAGCATCGGCTCCTGCAAAATTAAATACATGCTCAAAAACTAATTGGCACACACCTAAAGTTGCCATAAATGAAAGCACAACTGTTAGCAGCAACAATGCAGCTGCCACAATACTTCTAAGCAGTAATCCTAGGATTATTCCAATTATCACTAAGACCACCGGGATAATTATTCGATTATCATGCCTGGAAGCCACATCTGTGTCATATTGAACAGCTGTGCCGCCTCCAACCAAAATTTCCTTATCAACTGCATGCACAGCTTCTCGAATTACTGGAATCGTATTTCTAGCCTCAACAGAATCAGGTGCCACTTTTAAAGTGGCATTGAGTAATACCTTTCCTTCGACCACCTTTACCGGTGGCGTAGGTAGGCCAGGAATTTTCTGCCCAGCAACTACTGGTTCAACTGAAGAAACTTTTTCGACAGTTAGTAGTGCGGCGGTAGCACGAGCTACATCATCCTGCTTTACAACTATTTCAACTGGTGAACCTTCTCCACTTGGAAAGTGTTCTCCCAATCTTTCTAAACCTATTACCGAGTCAGTTTTTTTGGTAAAGGCCTCAGTATTTGCTAGTCCATCAGCTTTTAAGGTGAAAGAAAAGCCGGCTAGTACTGTCAGTAAGAGTGCAGTGGAGATCCAAATTCTCTTTGGATTTCGTTCAACGGCATTACCAATCTTTGCCCAGGTACCACTTAACTGTTCATCTACATCATCAAATCTTGGAATCTTTGGCCAAAAAATCCATCTACCAAAAACTACTAATAGCGCTGGTAAAAAGGTCAACACCGTTAACATGGATGCAGCCACGCCAATTGCACCTACCGGGCCTAACCCACGATTTCCAGATAAGTCACTTAACAATAAAACTAACAAGCCAGCAATAACTGTTGAACCAGATGCCAAAATCGGCTCAAATACTCCACGCAATGAGACTCTCATCGCCTCATATCGAGATTCATGATGATGTAACTCTTCTCGATATCTTGCAATTAGTAAGAGTGCATAATCTGTTGCAGCTCCTAATACCAAAACCGAAAGAATTCCTTGTGATTGCCCATTTAGATCCAATAAATCAGCCTTTGCTGCAAAGTAAACAATTGTGCCAG
>CAEZTE010000036.1_pt1 | contig 9380 bp, 9 predicted proteins | sample 7264151 | NCBI WGS metagenome assembly CAEZTE01 (sample SAMEA6813796, study PRJEB35770) | freshwater metagenome | biome: Freshwater; feature: Freshwater reservoir; material: water | place: Czech Republic | collected 2015-06-16 | depth 0.5m m | reverse complement strand
TTTATTATTTTTACTCTCTGACCAAATTACCATAGACATTGCAGTCATAACTAGGGCGCCACCAGACGCAATTCTTAATGTTAATGGATCATTATCAAAGTAGAGTCCAAATATAAAGGCAAAGGGTACCTCCATTGCAAGCACAACTCCCGCTGCGGTTGCAGTCATAACAGCTTGAGCTTTAACTTGAATTAAGAATCCTAAAAATGTAGCAAATAGAGCTGTAAACAATATCGCAGTCCAAACTGAACTATCTGGTGGCACTTGATAGCCATTTCTAAATGAAATTATCATGAACAAAAGGGCGGAAACCAAAATTTGAATAAGAGTCAGTGGGTAGGCATTTTTCCCATCGCTCCATTCACCTAAGGCAACAATCTGCATTGCAAAAATTATTGCTGAAATCAGTACCAATAATTCTCCAAAGCCAAACTCAACTCCATTGTATGCAATTAAGTACAAGCCAATAGTGGCAACAAAGACAGCGAGTAGTTGCAATCTTAAAATATGACGCTTAAGAATTAACCAGGAAATTAATGGTGTAAAAACCAAGTACAAACCAGTAATAAATCCAGTGCTAGAAACTGTAGTTTTTGTTAAACCAACTGATTGAAAAATAAATCCTGCTGCTAACAAGAAGCCTAAAAAAATAGCACGAATCCAGAGAGTTTTACCTAGCCCCATCAAGGAGTAAGGTCGATAGGCGAACATTAATAGCCCAGCAATTAAGAATCTAGTTGCTAGAAAAGATATTACATCTTGGCGCTCTAGCGAGTCTTTCATAACCACAAAGGAGCCACCCCAGACCGCAGTCGTAAGTAGTAATCCAAAATAAAGTAGTAGCTTTTGCTTCACTATTGACCCCGAATTTTCTTGAGTAAGGCAACTTCACTACCGTGTTCTGGTTCAGCACCTGGAGTTTCTAGTATTAGTGGGGCATTTGTAACAGCAGGATGAGCCAATAATTCTGTAAATGGCTCACTACCAATTTCGCCCTTACCTATATTCTGATGGCGGTCTTTTAAATTTCCACATATGTCCATGGAGTCATTTGCATGGATTAGTTGGATGCGCTCTATGCCAACAATCTTTACCAGTAAATCTAAAGTCTCTTTCATTCCACCGGGCTTCTTAATATCGTGGCCGGCTGCAAAAACATGGCAGGTATCTAAGCAAACGCCAACTTTCGGGTGCCATTCAAGTGCTTCAAAATACATTGTAAGATCATCAAGCTTTTTTACTAATGATTGACCTTGGCCCGCAGTTGGTTCTAATAACAACCAAGGGTCATCATCTTTAAGATTATTTAAAATTGGCATTACACCTTCATGAATTTGCTTCCAAGCTTGGGATATATGTGATTCATCAACAGCAGATCCTGTATGGACTACTACACCTTTAGATCCAATTTCTCTTCCACGTCTGAGAGAGTAAGCAGTAGCAGAAAGTGAATTTTCGTATGTTGACTTAGTTGGTGAACCCAAATTAATCAAAAACGAAGCATGCACGTATGTTTCAATATCTAATTCAGTTGTTCTTTGACGAAAAAGATCATCTACCTTTGGATTAGGTGCAGATGTTGCCCATGTTCTAGGGCTTGAAGCAAAAACCTGTATAGCTTCAGCTTTTATTGTTTGCGCATACTCGATTGAGCGAGTTGCCATTCCACCTGAAGTAGGAACATGAGCTCCAATTCGGGGGGAGACTTTGCCTTTTGCCACTTGGTGAGCCTACCTGAGCGGTATGAATCTTTTTACCGCAGGGTTAGTGTGATTAAGGCACCTTGCTTTACCTTACTTCCGATGGCTGGAGAAATATTATTCACTTTTCCAGAACCTTTAATCGCCACTCGAAGTCCTAGATTTTCTAAGTCTAAGGTCGCACTATTCTTACTCTTACCCAAAACATTCGGCACAAAGACAAATTCAGGTCCTTTTGAGACCGCCAAGAGAATTTTACTTCCCTTCTCGATTGAATTAGATCCTTCAGGACTTTGAGAAATGACCTGTCCTCTAAAAATATTTTCACTGAATTTATACTCGATTTCAACATCAAATCCACTTTCAGTCAATTCAGATAAGGCTTGCTCACCACCTTTACCTATATAAGAACTAAGTGAAACTTTTTCAATACCTTTACTTACGATGATATTTACAATCGACCCACGCTTAACCGGTGTCTGCTCTTTAGGGTTAGTTCCAATAACAAAACCTGCCTCAACAACTGAGTCAAAATTTTCAATGATTTCACCAACTGAAAGTCCAAGATCAGCAATTTTTTGAGAAACAATATCAGGGGTAGTACCTTTTAGCGCAGTGATAAGGATTCGCTCCTGACCTTTAGATACTACTAACCCAACAACGCCATCGGGAGATACCTTTCCACCACCACCTGGCTTAGTGGAAATAATTTTGCCTTTATCAATATCTTCACTAAAAATTTCCTCAGCTATCTCAGTTCTTAAACCTAATTGACTGAGAACTGTACTAGCTTCAGATTTACTTAGACCAACAAGCGATGGAACCGCTATCCGGCCACTATCTAACCATCTAAATACTCCAAAAATAACTGAAACTAAAATTAGAAATGCAATAATTCGGTTTCTTTTTACTCGCCTAGATACTTTCCTACGTTTTGTACTCACTGAATCCTCTGTCTTTTTCGTAACACTTGAGTTAGCTGACATTAATTGAGTAGTTTTTTCCTTTAACCCTTCAAATGCTGATGCAACAGAAACCTTATTTCGCTTTGAGGGCTTGGTTGCAAGTGGCGGTATATCTAACTCCAAACTCATTTGTCTACGTTTTGGGTCGATCTCAGCTTGTATTTGACGCATTGAGTTTAATAACTCTTCTGCATCTCTGGGTCTTAAATCTGGATTTGGAGAAGTTGCACTAAAAATTAAGTCAGATAAATTCTTTGGAATATCGGATTTAATCTTTACTAACTCAGGTATTCGGTCATTTACATGTTTGTAGGCAATCTGGATTGGTGTTTCACCATCATACGGCTTCGAACCTGTAAGCATTTCAAAAATCAGGATTCCGATTGCATATATGTCACTTCTTGAGTCTGCAACACCGCGTTGAACCTGCTCTGGCGATAAATAGGAAACACTGCCCAATATCACACTTGATTCTGCCGTCATTGTTTGAGCCATAGAAGTGTTTCTTGCCAATCCAAAATCAGCTACCTTAATTCTGCCATCTCTTGATATCAAGATATTTTCCGGTTTTATGTCTCGATGAATAATCCCTATTTTATGGGCAGCCGAAAGAGCACTAAGAACAGGATTAATTATTTGAAAAGCTTGCTCGATACTTAGGGGAGAAGATTCATTAAGTAAATCTCTCAACGTTGTTCCCTCAACTAATTCCATGACAATAAAAACAGCAGGAGGGCCACCCTGGTTCCAGCCCTGGTCTTGAATCGAAACAATATTTGGGTGAGATAAAGCTGCTGTCGCTTTTGCTTCCTTTATGAACCTTGAGACGAATGCCTCATCATTTGCGAGATGGGCATGCATTATTTTCACAGCGACTGGTCTATCTAATCTAGTGTCCAAAGCAGAATAAATACTTGCCATACCGCCTGAGGCTATAAGGCGCTGTAATAAGTACCTATTATCAATTAGTTCACCAGTTAAATCCGACACAGCTAAAGTTTAGAGAAAATTGCTTACATTTCAGTTTAAGGCGCGCCCTTGATTATGTAATCTGCATGATTATTAGTTAATTCCGTATTAAAATGCTTTTCTTGATCAATTAAGAATTTCTTCATGCTCTCCTTTATATGCTCACCATCTCGTTTGATCACCCTTTGATAACCAATAGTTGGGTCTAAATCAATCCAAATTAACTTTTGAATATAGCCACGAAAACTACTCTGGCCTGAACCTACCCCCTCCAGTATTAAGTACTTAGGGTGTGAAATATCTACCGTCTCACTAAATGTTTTATTGACCCAGTTGTATTTTTGGTATGAGGCTGAATTTGAAATTAAATACGGTTTTAAAATCTGTTTAGTAACACGCTGAACTAATTCATCAGAAAATGGATTACTCCAGCCATTATAAAGATCATCCATATGGACAACAGGAGCATTACTCAGTTCTTCAGATAACTTTATTGCTAGTGTAGTTTTGCCAGACCCAGCTACACCATCAATTGCAATTATTGAAGGTGTAGCTGCTAGTTTTTGTAAATCCTTTACTAAGTTAGTATCGTTCATTCTTTTTTGATTCTTTACCCCAACGAATCCAACCCCAAATAGCAATGCCACTAAAAATTAGGTAAAGCGCACTGGTTAAATAAAGTTCACCTTGAAAATATTGATATGTATACGCTATGTCAACTATCAACCAGAGCGGCCATGCTTCAAATTTTTGCCAAACCATTAAAAGTTGCGCACAGATGCTTCCAACAAAGCCAAAAGATTCTATTTCGGAAGAGACCGCTCCAATACTTGTTAGAATTGGCCAAAGGGTTATCGATAAAATAGCTACTACAGCTATCAAGCCCAGTCTCGATTTAGTTGTAAGCTTTTTAGGTTTTGCACCTTTTGGCCCCCATCCAAGCCATCCCCATATAGCACCGGCGATAAAAACAAATTGCAAAGCTGCGCTTGCATAGTATGCCGATTGAAAGAAGAGTATCGAATAGAGCAGGCTACTAAGACTCCACCATGGCCAGGTAATTCTTGGACCCAAAACTCCCAAGCTAACAGCAATTAGTGATGTTAAGAACGCTAATATTTCCAAAATAGACATAACTTAATCCCTTCCAATTCGCATTACCGAACTGGTCAATCGGTCGGCTTGAATTTCAAGCCCTCTCAGCTAAATTGATTAGCTCCCGTATAGACATGTTATCGCAATTTCTACATCAAAAATTGTCTATAGTTCTCTCGTGTTGAAGTTTGGTTATCTGGCGATGATTTTGTTCACTATTGCAGGCTCTTTCTGGTTGGAAATTGCTTTGAAAGTAGGCGTATTGCGTCGAGTGCTACGTCTAGTTTTGAGTGTTGGTCCAGTTGCACTCTTATTTTTAATTTGGGACGCATATGCAATTTCTCAGGGACATTGGTATTTCGATAAGAGTCAAATTTTAGGAATCATCGGTCCATTTGATATTCCACTAGAAGAGTTTCTTTTCTTTATTTTTGTACCGATTGCTGCAGTTATGACTATAGAAGCGGTGAGAACTGTAAAGAAGCATTGGAAAGTTGGGGACGAATAGTGGTTTATACAGACATTGCAATTGTGGCATTTATTGCCTCAATTATCGCTGATCGATTCCTAATTAAAAGTAAATTATTGACTCGAAAAGTTTTTTGGACAAGTTATGCAATAATTCTTTTCTTTCAGTTATTAACAAACTGGTGGCTTACTTCAAGAAATATCGTTATGTATAATCCAGACGCAATTATTGGATTAAGAATTGCCTCAGCTCCTGTAGAGGACCTATTTTTTGGCTTTGCCCTAGTTTTACTAGTTATGAATCTATGGGTGTTCTGGGGCAAAAGAGGAATACAAAAGAAGTAATTTTATCGAGACTTTATTGCTCTTAAATAAGCTGGTAATGCAACTTTTAAGCGTCGCCAATTCGAAGTTTTTGCACGTGTTTTAAAAATCTCATAGTCAATTTTTTCAACTTCATCAACTATTCCACAGTAAAGTTCACTAGCAGCCTCGATACAGGCTCGACTACTTGGTTGGAGTAATTTGATTCCAGCTGATGATTCCTTTTGGAGTTTTCTAACTCGCGCAATTTGTTCCTGCAATGCATTTTTAATTTCTTTTGTCAGATGCCTTTGTTCAAGCATTTCTCTTGTTACATTATGAGAACTAAGCTCTTCAATTGGAAGATAAACGCGTCCTCGATCTAAATCTTCACTAATATCACGAATAAAGTTTGCTAATTGAAATGCAACGCCCAATTTTTCGGCAGCATAATTTGCTTCTTCAATCGAGCCAGGGGATACCACACCCAAGATTGGAATCATTTGTAGGCCAATTACTGCAGCAGATCCATAAACATACTCATAGAGGTCTTCGTACGTTTGATACTCATTTATGTTTAAATCCATCGACATTGAGTGCAGAAATGCTTCAAAGTAAGCGATTGGAATGTTAAATCGATTTACTGTATCAACCAGAGCCAAGCCTATAGTGTCATTACTTTTTCCACTGCGAATATCATTAAGAATTGTTTCACTCCAAGAGTTTAAAGCTGATATTTTCTCTGAATCAGTAAGGGTTGATTGCAGATCATCAACAATTTCATCGGCGTATCTTGCAAATCCATAAAGTGCATGAACAAAAGGTCTCTTATTTGGTGGGAGGAACTTTGTTGCGAGAAAATACGTTTTACCGTGTAAGGAGTTTAAACGCTTGCATTCAAGGTAAGAAAGTTTTAACTGTGAATCTGTAATACCAGCTGCGGCTAATTCATTCATACTTACTTAACGGGTCCAACAATTCTTTCAGCTGCCAATCTTCCTGAAATTAACACCATTGGCACTCCAACTCCTGGTTGAGTTCCGGATCCTGCAAAAACAATATTCTCATAGCCCTTTGCAAGATTTCGAGGACGGAAAGGTCCAGTCTGGAAAAAAGTATGAGCACTAGCAAATGGTGCACCTTGGGCCATTCCTTGATTTTCCCAATCAAGAGGAGTGGTTAGATGTTCAACCTCAATATTCTTACCAAAATCTGAATAGCCACGATCTTCTAACGCTTTAACCATTTCATCTCTATACCTTGGACCGATTTTTTTCCAATCGATTCCAGCAGTTAAATTAGGTGTTGGAAATAAAATGTAATAAGAGGTCTTGCCCGCTGGGGCCAAATCTGGATCATCTTTTGACGGAACAGTAACTAGAATACTTGGATCGGTCATCAGTACTTTCTTTTTTATTAGCTCATCAAAAACGCCATCCCAAGATTTTCCAAAATGAATGTTGTGATGAGCTAAATGATCGTAGCTCTTATTAGAGCCAACTAATAAGGTCACACATGAAGGTGAATATTTAAGTCGCTTCACCGACATTGGTTCCTTTTGGAGCAAATCGCGCCAGGCAATAGGTAGGTCTGGATTCAGTACCACTACATCACAAGGAATTCGCTCTCCCTTATCAGTTATTACGGCTTTAGCCCTACCGTTAGATCTTTCTATTGAGGTAACAGTTGAGTTGTACTTAAACACAACTCCATGCTTTTGTGCTGCAGAAGCAAGTGCACGTGGTACTGCATGCATACCACCTTTTGGAAAAAATACGCCGTTCACAGAATCCATATAGGCGATTACTGCATAAATTGCTAGAGCCTGCTGCGGACTTACTCCAGCATACATCGCTTGAAATGAATATACTTTTTGAGTTCTTGGGTCCTTCAAGAATTGGTTAACTTTAGGCGCTAGTTTTCTAAATCCACCTAGGGCGATCAGTCTAGCTAAATTAGGAGTTAACAAGTTAAAAGGTGAATCAATATTGCGGTCAATAAAGTCATTCATCTCATACTTATATAACTTAGTAACGAAATCTACATAGCGTCCGTATCCAATTGCTTCTTGTGAACCAATAGTCTTTGCAATTTCAGCTTGCATTTGATTTGTATCTGCATGCACATCTAATTGTGTTCCATCATCATAAAATGCTCGATATAGAGGCTTTAATGGAACCAAGTCGAGCCAATCTTTAATATCTTCACCAACGCATGCCAAGGCATCAGAAATTAGATCTGGCATTGTCAATACTGACGGCCCGGTATCAAATGCAAAGCCAGACTTATTTAGCAAACCGTTTCTACCGCCTGGAACACTCTCTCGTTCCACGACAGTTACTTTTCTGCCCGCGCCAGCAAGTCTTAGCGCTGCGCTTAATCCTGCCAATCCGGCACCAACAACAACAACATTCTCGGTTGGTCCCTTTACTCTTGCTGGCATTTTCTAGATCTTCCTATTAGTAGAGAGGTGGACAAGCTCTTGAAGCAATTGCTTGCCTTCCAGAGAAATTCCTTCATAGGTTAGAGCACTAAGTGAAGTTTCAGCCAATTGTTTAATCACTGACTCAATGTGAGATTGGGCGCCAGTTTCAACAATAATCTCCTGGAGCAGGCTAATTTGATCATTCGAGAGATTTGGATCACCAAAATACTCATTTAAAACTTCCATCTGTGTTTTATTAGCCTTATCAAAAGTTGCTGCGATTAAGGCAGTTCTTTTACCTTCACGTAAATCATCACCGGCGGGTTTCCCAGTTTCTTTAGGGTTACCAAAAACTCCTAACATGTCGTCTCGTAATTGAAAGGCCTCACCTAGAGGAATTCCATATTCAGTAAAAGTCTTTAGCAAGTCAACTGATCCATTACCTAAAGCACCACCGAAATGTAGTGGCCGCTCAATTGTATATTTACCAGATTTAAATCTTGCTACTTTCATTGACCGCTCAATGCTTTGAGTCGCTAAAGATTGTTCAAATACATCCAAATATTGTCCTGCCATTAGTTCTACACGCATTTCATCATAGAAGGGTAGGACACCAATCAATTCTTGATCACTAATGCCTGAGGTATGGAGCATTTGAGCTGACCAAACTAGGGCTAAGTCACCCATTAAAATTGCAGATGCACTACCAAATTGCGAGGCTGAACCTGAAAGTTTTTGCTCTAAGTGAAGTGATTCAAAAATTTTATGGATACTAGGAGCACCTCGCCTTGTATCTGAATTATCCATTACATCATCATGAATAAGTGCACAAACATGAATTAATTCTAAAGAAGCAACAGCTTTAATTATCTGAGGAGTGGGTTGTTTACCAGTTGATAACAATCCGACATAGGCAAATAATGGTCTTAGTCGCTTACCGCTATCTAGTAGAAACTTTTCAATTTCTACAGCCACAGGATTTAGTTCTGCCCCAATATTAGATAAGTACTGACTTCCAGTTTTTACAAAATCTGATAACGCAAGATTTATGTCATCCCGCATTGAAACTAATATCGAGCCATCAGGTGAAGTCACGGCGTAACGGTACCCTGCTTGGGCTTTTGAGGATAGAAACTGAACCAATATTTTCGGAAAAAAGAGTATTCACGATGGTGTGGAATTATGATTAGACCCATAATGAGAAAGAATGATTTTTTGAATCACTGGAGCCGGCTACATGGAAATGCGCCAATTTCGGGAATAGTAAAGGCTTGGTTATCGATATCTTTTATCATGGCAAGGGTTTTATGTAAATTAAAGATTTCTGCAAATCTACTCACAATTTCAGGACTACTTTTTGCAGCACTTCTCTATCTGTTTGGTAAGGAAGTTTGGTCACCTATATTTTTAGTCCTTTCGTTAATGGCAGATGGTATCGATGGAAGTATGGCAATA
>CAEZTE010000025.1_pt1 | contig 13187 bp, 12 predicted proteins | sample 7264151 | NCBI WGS metagenome assembly CAEZTE01 (sample SAMEA6813796, study PRJEB35770) | freshwater metagenome | biome: Freshwater; feature: Freshwater reservoir; material: water | place: Czech Republic | collected 2015-06-16 | depth 0.5m m | reverse complement strand
GCGCTGCATAAAGCAGCCGATGTCACAGTGGTTGATCGCCATAATTACCAAACCTTCCTACCGCTTTTGTATCAGGTTTCTACCGCAGGACTTGCCGCCGATCATGTGGCTTATCCAATCAGAGGTGCGTTAAGAAAAACCCCAGTTAAATTTCGGATGGGCTCTCCCATATCAATTGATCATAAAAATAAAGAGGTTAAGTTAGATAGCTCTGAGCTTTTAAAATTTGATCACTTAATTGTGGCGCTAGGTTCTGTCACCGCTGATTTTGGTATCCCAGGAGTTAGTGAGTTCACCTTAGGAATGAAGAGTGTGGCAGAGGCGTTAAATATCAGAGCTGAGATCATGCGACGGTTTGAAGATCTATGTAGATTTGAAGATGAAACAAAGTTATCTATCACCGTTATTGGTGGTGGACCAACTGGAGTTGAGATGGCAGGTGCGATCGCTGAGTTAATTCGCGGACCATTAAAATCAGATCAAGCCCAAGCTGCCTCACATATAAGCATCTCGCTAATTGAGGCTGGCCCAAGGTTATTGCCACCATTTGCACCTTCTCTATCTGCCAGAACTAAAAAAGATTTAGAAAAATTAGGGGTTAAGGTTTTATTAAATGCTGCTGTGCAAGAGGTAGAGCATAGAAAGATAAAGTTAAAAGATGGCAGCACCATCGCCTCTGAGATAACTATCTGGGCAGCTGGAGTAAAGGGCAATGATGTGATTGCGCAATTAAATCTACCAACTACTGGTACCAGAGTGGCAGTTGAGCCAACTATGCAGGTTAAAAATTACCCATATATCTGGGCATTAGGTGATATTGCAGCAAGTGTTGATAAGAACGGCAATCAGCTACCGATGGTGGCCCCAGTTGCAATTCAACAAGGAAAATTTATCGCCAAACAAATTGCCAGAGTTAGCAAGAGCCAAAAATTAGCTAGCTTTAAGTACTTAGATAAGGGCTCAATGGCAACTATTGGCAGAAACAAAGCGGTGGTACAGGTAAAGGGGATAAAAATATCTGGCGCACTTGCTTGGTTAATTTGGCTTTGGTTACATCTTTTCTATCTATTGGGTGGTCGAAACAAGATTGGCACCATGGCTGATTGGACTTGGAATTACCTAACCTTTGATCGTGGCAATCGCCATATTATGGATTCTTAAAAAGAATTTAACCTATGCCAAAACCGGTTTATCGAAAGTTTATCCAGGTAGATAAGCACCAACTTTGGTGTGTTAAGTGGCAAAAAAATGGCCAACCGCTTGTCTTACTGCATGGCGGTTTAAGCCACACCCAAAAGTGGGAGAGGCAAATGCTGCCAGCTGTTTATAAAACCCATGAGGTATTTGCTTATGATCGCACCGCTCATGGCAGAACCAAGGTGCGCAAAGGTTACTTTCACTTTGATTTTCAAGTAACTGAGTTAATTAATTACTTAGAAACTGTTGTAAAAAAACCAGCCCATATTATTGGTTGGAGTGATGGTGGAAATATTGGATTACTCGCCTCTCTTAAGCGCCCAGATTTAGTTAAATCCTTAATTGGTATTGGTATGAATTACACCTGGGATGCCGGTCTCTCCTTTGATTTAGATAATATCTCAGTAAGTGATGAGGAAAAAGTTAACTTTGCTAAATTATCTAAGCAGGATCCGCAGCTACTGCCTGAAATAATTAAAAAGGCGTATCAAGTTTGGCAGAGTGAGCCAAATATAAAGCTATCTAAATTAAAAAAGATTAAGTGCCCAGTTTTAGTATTAGCTGGCGATGATGAGCCATTTACCAGCCAAATGACCTGGCAGATGTATGAGCAGATACCAAATGGTCGACTAGCGGTAATTCCAGGAGCAAGCCATAACTTAGTAAATGAAAAGACAAAGTTAATGCAGGAGATTATTAAGGATTTTTATAAATCTTTAGATTTTCCAATTACTAAGATGCCTAATCGAAGAGCAAAACAACAAGCAAAGCTGTTAAGAAACTCTTAACTCACCGGTCGCACCCTTTGGCACAAATGGCTTGAGTGGAAATACCGCAGCCACCTTTTTGTAGGGTGAGTTTTGTGCCGGGCGCTCATCTTTCTCACCCTTATTTGGCCACATCGAAAATGCCCGCTCTGCTTGGGCGGTAATAGTTAGAGATGGATTAACGCCAAGATTTGCCGTAACTGAGGCGCCATCAACAATATGAAGTGTTGGGTAGTTATAAACCCGATGGTATGGATCGATAACACCGGTTTGAACAGATTCACCAATTACACAACCACCAACAAAGTGGGCGGTAAATGGGGCGTTAACTAAATCGCCAATGTGGCCACCGGCAATACCACCATTATTTTCAGCAACTCTTCGTGCTACCTCATTAGCTGCTGGAATATATGTGGCATTGGGAGTGAGTGAATCATTTTTTGAGGTTAATCTAAAACCAAATAGGCCTCGCTTACTACTGACTGAGATAGCTGAGTCCACATTTTGCATTATTAATGCCACAACTGTTCGCTCACTCCACTGCCTAACATCTAATATTTTAAGTAGCAGTGATGGTTTTGTTACTACCTGCCGTAACCATTGCTTTCTACGATCTCTTATTTTTTCACCATCTGTCATTACTGTCTGTAGTAATCCCATAAAGTTTGAACCTTTGCCATATCTAACTGGTTCAACATGTGTGTGATCATCTGGGAAAAAGGAGGAGGTAATCGCACTTCCCTTACTAAAATCAGTGCCACCCTTAGGCATAATCGAGCCAGTTAGGGCCTCAGAGTTTGTTCTAGATAATTTACCTAGGTAATCTGAAATCTTAGGAAGCACTCCAGTTGTCTTCATCTTATGTAATAACTTTTGGGTGTTATATGTGCCAGCTGCTATCACCACATTGGCAGCAGTAAATTTTCGCTTTTTCCCAAACCAAGCAGAGCTCTTGCGCGCAGTAACAACCCAACTGCCATCTGCTAATTGTTCAACCTTGGTCACTGTGTGCTCAGGAAAAACCATTGCACCGGCAGACTCTGCTAGCCCTAAGTAATTTTTCGGCAAGGTATTTTTGGCATTATGCCGGCAACCAGTCATGCATGCACCACATTGCAAACAACCACTTCGATCTGGGCCCACACCACCAAAAAATGGATCCTTAGATTTAACCCCAACACCATCACCAAAATAAACCCCAAGTGGGGCTAACTTAAATGTGTGTCCAACTCCCATTTGATCTGCCACCTGCTTCATTGCTTTATCGGAGGCGGAAAAGTATGGATTTTGCGCAACGCCTAACATTCTAGATGCCTGGTCATACCAAGGAGATAACTCCTGATCCCAATTAGTAATATCTCGCCACTGTTTATCTTCAAAGTATGAGGCCGGTGGTTTATATAAGGTGTTTGCATAAACTAATGAACCACCACCGACACCTGCGCCAGCTAAAACTAAAACATCTGGCAGCACATGAATTCGCTGAATCCCGTTAAGTCCAAGGCGGGGCATAAATAAAAATTTGCGCAAGCGCCAAGAGGTCTTAGGAAAATCTTTATCATTAAATCTTTTGCCAGCCTCTAAGATGGCAACTTTATAATTTTTTTCAGTTAAGCGAAGTGCTGCCACTGAGCCGCCAAAGCCAGAGCCGATTACTACGACATCAAAGTCTCTAGTAGCCATAACAAAACTCTACTTTGATTGATGTGGAAAGAGTAGAAGATAAATCTGGAGCCCCCCGTCAGGATTGAACTGACGACCTGCCGCTTACAAGGCGGCTGCTCTACCACTGAGCTAGAGAGGCGGATATTTAGGGCGTAATTATGGCATAGCTTGTAATGAGCAAATTACTTAAGCCTGTGGCCACTTAATTGGCCAGGCATGCTTAGCACTTCTGCCATCGCCAGAGGATTTTCCGCGTAACCTGCGCCAAATCCAAGGAAGCACAAATACTAAAACCCAAGCAAGGTTGCCTAAATTCTTTTTTAATTTAGATTGTGGCTTTTCTACTTCTGGCAACGCTCTCCAATTTGGATCAAATGGCAATCCCAGTCCTTCTAAAACTGCGTTCGCTAATCTCTTATGCCCCTCGGCATTCATATGTAATCGATCAAAGGCTAAAAAGGCTTTGGTATTTAAAAACTCCGCCTTTTTACCTTCAAATAAAATTGCTGGATACTTTCCTGCCACCATTCTAATATTTTCATTAAATGCACTAAATCTTTGATGCCAAAGCTTTGCCGTCTTTCCTTTTCCTTCAACCTTATCGACTACGGTAAAAATTATTACCGTTGCCCCAGATTCGGTTAACTGCTTAACCCCTTTTTCATACTCAGGCAGTGAGATCTCTGGCTTGTAATTAGGGCGCAAAACATCATTAGCACCGGCGTGAAATGAGATTAAGGTTTGGGGTCCGTCAACAAAATTAACTGCAACTGGTATTTGATCCTCCACAACCTGCTTTAATAATTTTCCTCTGACCGCTAAATTCATATAGGTAAAATCTGGATTATTTCTAGCAAGCTCATCTGCTACGCGATCTGCCCAGCCGCGATACTTTCCATCGACTATCTCATCACTCATACCCTCAGTCATAGAATCACCAAGTGCTATGAAGCGGGTGTATTGCATCTTACTTATTTCGCTCCGTTGCCACCCAATGCATAACTATTGCCGTTGCCACACTTGCATTAAGTGATTCAACATCTGATTGCATTGGAATTGATACAACTAAATCACAATTTTCTCTAACTAATCTAGATAAGCCTTTTCCTTCACTGCCAACAATAATAAATATTGATTCGCTAGCTAGATTCATCTTTGATACCTCTTGATCACCATCGGCATCTAAACCAATTACAAAACAACCTGCTTTTTTAGCCTCACCTATACTTCTAACTAAATTTGTTACCTGCGAGATTGGCATCCGAGCAGCAGCGCCAGCTGATGCCTTCCACGCCGATCCGGTCATCGCCGCATTTCGTCGCTCTGGAATTACTACCCCATCTGCGCCAAAGGCAGCAGCTGATCTAACAATGGCACCTAAGTTATGGGGATCGGTAATGCCATCTACCCCAATTAACATCATTGGCTTTTTAGCACTACTTAAAATGGTAGAAAACTCTGAGTAATTAAATGGCTTAATTACCAACGCAATCCCTTGATGGTTAGCGCTGCCGGTTAAATCATCTAGCGCTCTACGTGGCATCTCTTTAATTGGCAGATCTAAATTCTTAGCTAATCTAATCGCCTCAGAGATCTTCTCATCAATCTCAGTCTTTAATGCAACTACTAACTCTTTGGCTGGAATCTTTGCCCGAAGTGCTTCAACTACTGAGTTTTTACCAGCCACTGCATCTTGGGCAGCACCGCGCCGCTCATATCTTTTCTCACCGCGATCTGGTCGCTTAAAATCTTTATCTCGCTTATCAAATGCTGGCTTGCCATCTCGTCTATCTGATTTTCTGGGATCTGATTTTCTACCATCTGATCTACTAAACCTTTTATCACTATCTCGATCATCACGCCGATTATCTCGCCGCTCAGGACGAGCTACCGCAGATCGTTCAATCTTTTTACCAGCTGATCTGCCAAATGATTTAACACCCTTTGGTCGATCTTTTCTACCCTTACCTGGCTTCATTAGTAGCTCCACCTTGGACCATTAGTTGTATCTTCCACTGTAATGCCCAGGGATGCGATTTGATCTCTAATTTGATCAGCTGCTTTAAAATCTTTTCGATCTCTAGCAGCTTGGCGCTGATCGAGTGCTAATTTGATTAAGCCATCTAGGGCAGCATCATTTGATTTACTTACCGTAAAGTGTGGATCAAATGGATCACACCCTAAGATAGAAAGAATTCCTCTAATTTGACCAGCTGTTTTTGCTAATACTTTTTTATCCTCCCCAGCTGAATTTCCAATCCGCATATACTCAGCGATTAACGCTAAAGATTGTGGCACCGCTAAATCATCATTCATCGCCGCCTTAAACTCATCAGAAATCAAACTTTCAATATCTTCACCCACTACTGCCTTTGCCCTACTTAAAAATGCCTCAACTCTTTTAAATGCAGTGGCAGATTCAGCTAGCGCCTCAAATGAAAACTCCAGCATCGATCGGTAATGCGCACTTGCTAAATACCATCTAAGTTCAATTCCGCGCACCTTTTTTAAAATCTCAACTACCTGCAGTGAGTTACCCAATGATTTACTCATCTTCTCACCACTTGTCGTCACCCAAGCGTTATGCATCCAGATATGGGCAAATTTATAACCCGCAGCTTGTGATTGGGCGATCTCATTTTCATGATGGGGAAAAATTAAATCTAGGCCCCCGCCATGAATATCAAACTCCTCGCCTAAATATGCATGCGCCATAGCAGAGCACTCAAGATGCCAACCAGGTCGACCTTGCCCCCATGGTGTTGGCCAAGATGGATCACCTTTTTTCGCAGCTTTCCAAAGTGCAAAATCCTTTGGATCTTTTTTATAAGTTGAATCTGAATCTTCACTAGATTGCAGATCATCTAATTTTTGATTAGATAAGGTTAAGTACTCCGTTAACTTTCTTACCTCTAAATAAACATCACCATTACCGGGTGCGTATGCTGAACCATTTTCAATTAATTTTTGCATTAACTCAATCATCTGAGTGATATGCCCAGTTGCTCTTGGCTCATAGGTAGGGGGCATAACATTTAGCGCGTTATAAGCATCGGTAAAGGCTCGCTCATACTTCATTGCTACCTGCCACCAAGGAATCTCTTCATGGACAGCTTTGTGCAAAATCTTGTCATCAATATCAGTAACATTTCTAACAAATGTAACCTTAAAACCTGATGCGATTAACCAGCGGCGCAAAATATCAAAGTTAACCCCACTTCGAATATGGCCAATATGGGGAGGTGCTTGCACAGTGGCACCACAAAGATAGATACCTACCTCACCTTTTTTAATTGGCTTAAACTCTAAAGTTTGCCGAGTTTTAGTATCGTATAGTTTTAGCGCACTCATTAGTTGAATTTTACCCTTAAACTCTTTTTATCTTCTTAACTTGATTTACTAATCAATAATGCAGTTGCAATTGCCGATAAGCCCTTGCCCTCACCAGTAAAGCCCAGGCCATCAGTTGAGGTGGCAGCAAGTGATACTTTGGCGCCAGCTAATGCTTTAGATAGGGCAGATATTGCTTGCGCTCTCTTAGGCGCAATTTTGGGTCGATTACCAACAATCTGTACCGATACATTTTCAATCTCAAATCCGGCTGCTGCTACCTTTGCCAAGGACTCACTTAAGATCTGCGCGCCGGTGGCACCTTTGTACTTACTATCTGCAACGCCGAAATTACTTCCTAGATCTCCAAGACCTGCCGCAGATAAAAGTGCGTCACAGATGGCGTGAGCTGCCACATCACCATCTGAGTGGCCATCTAAACCAATCTCATCTGGCCAAATTAATCCAGCTAAAGCTAACTTGCGATCTTTATCCTGGCTAAATGCATGGGCATCAACTCCAATACCAACTCGTAATTGTTTTTGATTATCTGGTAGCAAAAAGTTAATTGCAGTTTTAATATCACCTTTAGTAGTTATCTTAAATGCTTGATCCTCACCAGCAATTGTTTTTACCTTAATTCCTAACGCCTCAACTAAGGCGGCATCATCGGTGGCATCCTCTGAGGCTTGGTGGGCCCGCTCCAGCACTGATCTATTAAAGCCTTGTGGGGTTTGCACAATCTTTAGCGCTGATCTATTTAATGTGTTTCTAACATAACCTTGGTTATCCACCTCTTTTATCGTATCAATTACCTCAAGAGTTGGAATTACCGCCTGCTGCCCTCTAATTAATTGATTTATTACCTCACTTGCTAATCTAGTTGAGGCAAGCGCCCTTGCTGCATCATGCACCAACACATACTCATAGTTATTTGGAATCTTGGCAATCGCAATCCTAATACTGTCACTTCGCAGCACACCGCCGGTAATTACCTCAACCTCGTCTCCCAGCAATTTTTTATACTCCTTCTCATAACCTGCTGGGGCGGTAACAATTAGTAATTGGGCAACTGGCGCTAAATTGGCAACTGCATGCTCTAATAATGTTTTATCAATTAATTTCACTAAGGATTTAGGAAGATTTGCTCCTAAGCGATGGCCCATGCCAGCAGCTGCAATAATTGCTGCAGTTTTATTAATCATGACAGTAGAAATTACTGCCAGTTAAGAGGCCAGTACCTCATCAAGCAAGGTGGCTGCTTTTTCTTCATCGGTTCGCTCAGCAAGAGCTAACTCGGAAACTAAAATTTGTTTTGCCTTTGCCAACATTCGCTTCTCACCAGCAGATAGGCCGCGATCTAAATCTCTGCGGTATAAATCTCTAACCACCTCAGCTACCTTAATTACATCTCCGGAGGCTAGCTTTTCGACATTTGCCTTATACCGGCGTGACCAGTTGGTTGGCTCCTCGGTGTATGGCTGGCGTAATACATTAAATACTCGATCTAAGCCTGCGCTATCGACCACATCTCTAACACCTACTAAATCAATGTTTTCGGCTGGAACTCTGACAGTTAAATCTCCTTGAGCTACCTTTAAAACCAGGTAGATCTTCTCTTCACCTTTGATTGTGCGCTTTTCAATCGCCTCGATCTGTGCTGCGCCATGGTGGGGATATACAACGGTTTCGCCGACTTTAAATGTCATCTGGGGATCAGGCCTTTCGTTAGGAGCCAATAATACCAGCATTTTGCGACCCAATTCACCCCCAATTTTGCGCCTTGATTTTCACGATAATTACTCCCCAAGATAACCTTTAGCCATGAGTTGGAGTATTAAAAAAGTTATCGCCTTAATTGTTATTACCTCAACCCTTACCGGTTGTGGTTCAGGGCAGATGGCATCTACTCGATTAATTAAGCAGGTAACAGATGGTGTGGAAGCACAGACAGAGGAAATTAGATTACGAAATGTTAAGGTAATTAAAACCTCAACTGGTTCTGGTGTTTTAATTGGCACATTAGTAAATTGGTCAGATAAGAGTGATCAAATAACCTCAGTAACAATTAATAATCAACCTGCGATCTACACCGCAAAAACATCAGAGTTATTAAGAAATAAACCAATTACCTTTGTCGGTGATATTGCAAATGCTGATGCTTATATTCAAAGCCTAGATAAAGAGCCTGGATATCGAATCCCAGTTACCTTCACCTTTGCATCTGCTGCCCCAGTTACCCTAGATACATTGATCGTTAATGGTGATGGTATTTATGAGGTGTTAAGTAGATATAACCAAGCTGTAACTGCGCAAAGCCAAGAGGTAAGTAATTAATCTTCGAACTTATAACCTAAACCTCTAATAGTTTGAATATAAACTGGGTTTGCCGGGTCATTTTCAATCTTTGCTCTTAGCCGTTTAATATGCACATCTAGGGTTTTAGTATCCCCAAAGTAATCAGAGCCCCAGACTCGATCAATTAATTGCGTCCTAGTTAAAACCCTACCCTTATTGCGAAGTAGGAACTCTAATAACTCAAACTCCTTTAATGGCAGGGAGGTGGCTGCGCCATTAATCATTACTAAGTGTCGATCAATATCAATACTTATAGGGCCTGCGGTAATTACCCCACTTACCTCAGAGGTAACCTCACCACCTTGTCTTCTAAGCACTGCCTTAATTCTGGCAACTAGCTCTGCCTTTGAGTATGGCTTAACAATGTAATCATCAGCGCCAAGCTCTAATCCCACCACCTTATCGACCTCAGTATCTTTTGCGGTGAGCATAATTATTGGAACTTGAGATTTTGCTCTAATTTGCCGGCAAACCTCAGTGCCAGAGATGATTGGAATCATTAAATCAAGGAGCACTAAATCAGGTAATACCTTCTCAAACTTTTCAAGTGCTTCCCGGCCATCTCTAGCGGTTTCAATTGTAAAACCCTCTTTGCTAAGTAGTAACTCCAATGGGTCAATTACTGACTCCTCATCTTCGACAATTAAAATCTTAGTCATATTCCAGCACTCTCGTTAGCAATCGGTAATCTAATTGCAAAGGTACTACCAACGCCCATTGAGCTCCAAACCTTTACCTCACCACCATGATTTGTAATTACATGTTTAACGATTGATAAGCCCAATCCAGTGCCACCAGTTGCTCTAGATCTGGCTGGATCCACCCGATAAAACCGTTCAAAGATTCGATCTAGATTTTCTTCGGCAATCCCCAAGCCTTGATCTTTTACTAAGATCTCAATTAGCCCATCATCTAATTTTGAACTAATTACTACATTTGTGCCCTCTGAGCTGTAGTTAATCGCATTCTCTACCAGGTTATGAACTGCCATCACTAATTGCTCTCTATTGCCCACCACTACCGCATTTTGCACACCATCTAAATTAATCGAGATTTTTCTCGCCTCAGCTAACACCTCACACTGATCTACCGCCTCTGCGATCACATTTGAGATCTCAACATTATGTGCCATATCAAGTGGATCTGAATCTTGAATCTTAGATAAATTAATAATCTCTTTAACTAAATCATTTAAGCGAATAGTTTGGGTCTTAATTTTATTTGCAAATAAGACCACCTTATCTGGCTCATCTTTTATCTCCAGCAGGGCATCTGAGTTTAAAGATAGAGCTTGAATTGGGGTTTTTAACTCATGGGAGATGTTGGTAATAAAATCTCGTCTGATGGCATCAATTCGCTGCTTCTCACCCTCATCATCAATAATTACTAAGACTGCGCCCTCATTATCAATTAAGGCCGCAGTTATTTGCAGATCCCGTTTGCCCTCACCAATTGGACCACGTGCTACCTCAATTGAGCCCTCTTGGGTTTTACCAGTTCTTCTGACAACTCTGACCAATGCCAATAGCTCCTCACTTAAAATTTTATTATCTTTTGCTAAATTTAAAAGTGAGATCTTATTTGTCTCATATCGAATATAACCACTTGAATCTAAGATGATTGATTCTCGATCTAAAGCCTTTAACGCAGCTACTAATGAGGGTGCAACCAGATTAGATCTTTCTACCTTCTCAGCCTTTTTGCCTAGCCAGCTCATGTGTTAATCGTATGGGTATTTTCGCCATAAATTAAATGTGGTTTTAATGGGAAATACCCGCATTTGCCTGCTGTTTACTTGGTATTAACCCTGCCCAGTAAATAAATGGCAAATACCAAGTATCCTTAGCCATATGCGCAATACCTTTCATGATGACTTAGATGCCATTACCGAGAGCTTGGTGACGATGACCAATCTGGTAAAGGGTGCAACTAAGGATGCAACCACTGCACTGCTGACCGCTGATTTAGCGTTGGCTGAAAAGGTAATTAGCCAAGATGACTTAATTGATTCCATGCAACATGAGTTAGATGCAAAAACAATTGTCCTACTTGCCACTCAACAACCAGTTGCCTCAGATCTTAGAGCCCTTGTTACCTCACTTCGGATGAGTGCTGATTTAGAGCGAATGGGAGATATGGCCCATCACATCGCAAAGTTAGCCAGATTAAGATTTCCAGCAACCGCTGTGCCACCTGAGGCCTCCTTAACAATTGAGGAGATGGGAAGGGTGGCTGGCCTAATAATTGATAAGTTGGTCAAGATTATTAGAGAGCGTGATCTAAAGGATGCCCAACAACTTGCCATAGATGATGATGAGATGGATAAGTTACATCGCAAATTGATCCAATCTTTAATTAGCAAGGATTGGCCACATGGGGCTGAGTCTGCAATAGATCTGACCCTACTTGGTAGATATTATGAAAGATCAGCAGATCATGCCGTCTCTATCGCAAGACGAGTTCACTATCTCGTAACTGGCTCATACGCCAAAGAGGATAAATAAGGAACTCGCTTTAAAGATCTATTTACAAAATAATTAACTTTAGGTATTTTTTCACAATGAAATCTAACAAAATATATCTGCTAGTAATTTCTTTATTACTGTCCCTGGTGCTTACAAATCCAGCTCACGCCTCCACCTTCCAAATGAAGGAGGACCAACTTCAACTTGGTATGAGTGGAGCATCTGCTCATGTTGAACGGTTTAATGGTGTGGATCGAGTTTGGCGAGCAGATGGCGCTGCCGGCACTGTGGCCAGTGATTGCAATGAGGCAGGTGTGTGTACACCAGTATCACTTACCGGCAGATTAGGTTTTGATTTCACAGTTGTAACCTTTCCAAATGGTTCAAAGCGGGCTTACTTTAAAGAGATGGATCCACAATCTCAGCAGGTTTACTCAGCTCCCTGTTTAGATGCAGGTTGCACCAGTATTGGTTCAAGAAGTGCCACAAGTGAAGAGATGAAGGTGCCAACAAGCACCAAAGCTTGGGGAGTACCAGATGCAGTGCTATTGCCAGATGGGCGGGTGCGAATTTATATTGTGGAAAGCCCAGTAATTGGCAAGTGTTTAGAAAAGATTGCCTCCTACATCTCCCCAGATGGCATCACCTTTACTAAAGAGCCAGGATGGCGACTTGAAGGTGGTTATGTTGATACTGAGATTATTCGAGCAAAAGCTAATGATTACATCATGATTTTGGCAGATATTGGCTGTACCCCATCTAGAAGACAGCAATTATTTGTATTCACCTCCAAAGATGGTCTTACCTTCTCAGCTCCACAGATGCTAACTGGCGCAGGAGTTGAAGGCTTAGATCCAACTGGGTATGAGGTTTCACCAAATCTATTTCGAATTTACTACTCCCAAGCTGGTGCAAATAAGGCAGATCAAAATTATCAAATTAAGCGCGGCACATTAACTCTTACCCCAGCTACAACTACTCCAGCTAGTGGTGTGAGTAATCCAGCCAAAACCAGTATTACCTGTGTAAAGGGAAAGAGTAGTAAAAAGGTAAGTGGTGTAAATCCAAAGTGTCCTAAGGGATTTAAAAAGAAGTAAGTAAAAGCCTTACTTCTTGCCTTGATTTGCCACCGCTTCAATTGCCGCTTTAGCTGCAATTGGATCTAGATACTCACCACCTTTTTTAAGTGGCTTAAAGTTATTATCTAATTCATAAAGTAATGGAATTCCAGTTGGGATATTAACGCCTGCAATATCAGTATCAGAGATACCATCTAAGTACTTAACAATTGCTCTAATTGAGTTACCGTGCGCAGTAATTAAAACTACCTTACCCGCCTTTAAATCTGTAAAGATCTCATCATTTAAATAAGGCAGCGCCCTTATAACCACATCCTTTAAGCACT
>CAEZTE010000022.1_pt1 | contig 15769 bp, 16 predicted proteins | sample 7264151 | NCBI WGS metagenome assembly CAEZTE01 (sample SAMEA6813796, study PRJEB35770) | freshwater metagenome | biome: Freshwater; feature: Freshwater reservoir; material: water | place: Czech Republic | collected 2015-06-16 | depth 0.5m m | reverse complement strand
ATCTAGATGGGCATGGCTTAAGATGACAGCATCAATTGATCTTGGATCTGCGGCAAATGGCTCCCAATTTTTTAATCTATCTTTTTTTAAACCTTGAAACATGCCGCAATCAATTAAAACTCTAGATTTTGGTCCGGTAATTAAAAATCTACTGCCAGTTACCGTATCGGTGGCACCTAAAAAGCTGATACTGACATCACTCATTGTTTAACTCTACTGGGGTATTAATCTTTTTAATCGACCCGTACTACCTCTGCAGTTGCAACTCTTCTTAAAAATGTATCAACCAACTCAAAGGCACGTTTATCTGAGGCAGGTTGTATCTCTTTAGTTTCTTTGCGTAATTGATCAACATCAACCCCAACAGATTCCACCTCAGCACACCCACCCTCCATCCCTAGCCACTCCTCTAGGACAGTTGGATCAATCTCTGGATGAAACTGCACACCTAGGGTTCTGCCCATAACAAATGCTTGGCTGGCAATCTCACTTCTAGCAATCTCAAGTGCTGCCTTTGGTAGCGTCCATCTATCCCAGTGGTATTCAAACCAGGGACCAGTTGGGATTAAAGTTTTATCATCAGATTGGATCTCATACCAACCAAGCTCTGCCTTTGGCGCCTTGGCAACTGAGCCACCTAATGCTCTAGCCATTAATTGCCCACCAAAACAAATACCAAATATAGGTATGCCGGCGTTGTGAGCTGCCTTTAATTTAGTGATTTCAGGAAGTAACCACTTACCAATTCGCTCATCCTCATAGGCGCCATATGGCGCTCCCATTGGCACAATCACATCGTAATTAGCAAAGATAGGAAAAGTAACATCAATATTTGGTGCGCCATACGCACTCTCTGGTACTACTAAAAATCGCTCAATCTCATATCCATGTTTTTCAAAGGCGCGCCAGATTGGTCCCCCCAGTGAGACATGATCATGTTCGATAAAGAGTGCACGCATCAAGATAGTTTATCGCTTGTGTAATTTATATAACTAATCCTAGGCTGAATTACCTCTGTTGCCTTACACTCAAAATCTGATGGGCCTTTTTAGCTAACTCTGCGCCCATAACAGCAGCCCTTGCCTCGGTGAGTTTTTCACCATCAACAATTAAGTTTAATTGATCAAGATCAACATGCTCAATTACTATTTTATCCTTTCTACCAAAGCCTCTTTTTAACTTCATCGATATCCTCCTTTGCCTCTACTGGTTTTAAGTGGATTATGTAGAGAGCGTCGATAAAAACAATTGCAATACATTCAAGGCGGATGCCATATTGATCAAATCCAACCCAGGCAATCTTTTTATTTCCTTCTCGAGATAACCCTACCGCAAAGCTTTGATTATTTTCGATAAGGTAGGCAGCACTTTCATCACTGATGCCATAATTACCAATTGACTTAGCAAATCTATATTTCATTGGCGAATAATCGCCAAAAATTATTAACTAGATTCTTTACTTATTTTCTTTGTGGATAAGTGGTGAATTATTACGCAGAGTAATCAAATACTACAGTTAATTATAAAGATGAGGAGTAAAGCCTAGAGAGATTAAACTCATGATGGCCACCAAGCTCTGCCTTGGTTAACTGCCCATTAGCAACATCAATAATTAAGTTATAAATTAACTCACCATTTTCCTCTAGCGTTTGTGTGCCATCGGCGATGGTGCCACTATTTAAATCGATAATATCTGGAATTGCAGTTGCCATTTGCGTATTTGTTGCCACTTTAATAGTTGGCATCACCGCACTGCCGGTTGGTGTGCCCCGGCCAGTAGTAAAGACGGTGATATTTACCCCGGCTGCGCCAAAGCCAGATAATTGTTCAATGTCATGACCTGGGGTATCCATAAAGTAAAGACCTGCTTTACTCGGCGCAATCGCATACTCCAGCACACCAGTAAATGGAGCGTTCCCAGCTTTTTTCGCCGCCCCTAATGATTTCTCCTCCAAGGTAGAAAGGCCGCCTTCAATATTTCCACGTGATGGTTGAGCGCCTCTAATATCAATTCCTTCATAATTAATACTTCGCTCATACCTTGCCACCACATCAATTATTTGCTGGCCAACCTGCGCTGTTACCGCACGTTTTGCTAGTAGGTGCTCAGCTCCCAATATCTCCATCGTCTCACCTAAAATTGAGGTGGCACCTTGGCCAACTAATTTATCACTTGCTACCCCGAGTGCTGGGTTTGCGGTAATGCCAGAGTAGGCATCAGAGCCACCACACTCAAGACCTAAGCTAATTGCTGAGATGGGTGCGGCAACTCTAAGCTGCGCCTTTGCCTGCTCAACTAGTTGTATTGCCTCACTCTTTGCCTGCGCCGTTAAATTATCAATTGATTTAGCATTACTTAGCGTTATGTTTACTAACTTAGTTTTGCCATAACTTTTAGCCCGATTTATTACCTCATCCTCAATTGGTGTGCCCAGAGATAAAAAGATAGTGGCGTAAAGATTTGGATTTGTGGCATTGCCAGCTAGTGAGTGAATGATGCGCTCATGATCTTTCTCAATTACCTGCGACCAATCATGACTTACCGCTACCGCACCAGTTGCTGACTCCTCAACATCTCTAGCAGCAGCCGATAACATTTGATGCAGCGGCATAATCAAGACATGGTTTCTAAAACCCCATCTACCATCTTCGCGGTGATATCCAGTAAGGCTCATCTACACACTCCTGACCGCTCTGGGGGCAACAATCTCGCCAATACCTGATATTTCTGCCTTACTTTTTTCACCGTTTGCTACCTTATTGATTAATTCAATTAACTCTTGATTACTTGCAGTATTTGATAGATCAAACTCAGAGATTAATGCTTGGTGCAAGGCAGATGAGGATGCAATATTTATAACTGGAATTAATGGAAAACCAGAGGGTGGTTGATTCTCATCTGGATAGGAGAGAATTATGTGCACCTTTTGCCCCATCAACTTCGCCATATTGTGCTCACTAGCAGCTGCTGTTTCTTGAATTACAACCTCAAAGCCAGCAGTTGTTAGCGCTGATTTGATATCGGCGGTATTTGAAATACTACGTGCTATATCTAGACCGATGATTAACTTATCTAAAGCTATCTTTTCACTCTTAAAATTCTCTTGCAGCTGGCGAGCATCTTTAACCCCAGATTCAAAGGTGCCGGTAGCGCCCCCAGACTCTTGAATAACTAGTAGCCGAGATAGCTCCTGATTTATCTTTGGCAGTAGCTCTGGTCCTTGAATAGTTTCACAGCCTAGGGATACCACCAAGACCGATTGCACATTTGGATGATTAGCTAACTCAATAAAAAAGTTATCTACCCCGGGCACATCAATGCCAATAATTCCACAACCATTTTGATGGGCAAAGGTAATTGCCCCCACCGCATTTGCAATCTTTCGGCTGACATGAGTTGAGCAAACTACCGATGGCAAAATTAATTGATGATCGCGCACTCCCACCCCACGACCCTTATGAGCAAAACCAGTAATACTCATTACGACTTTTCCGTTGATAGGCGATCGCCTAAGACATTGTGGGTATGAACATGCTCACCGCGAGTAATATCTTTTGTGGCATGTCCCATGCGCTCGCCATACTTAATAATCCCATCACCTTTTTTAATATCGCTAGTTGCTACCTTATGGCCTCTGGGAATCATTTGTTTGAAGGTTAACTTCAAATTATCTTGAGCTAACTCTTGGCCAGCTTGCATATCTGTTAAGCAGATTGCAATGTTATCTGCTGGATTTAAGATTAAAACCTGGCGCATAGGTGAGAAGATTACTACCCTTTGTACTTGGCAGTTAACTCAAGGAAGCTTTGATAATTTCGCGCTAGCTCTGCCCGCTGATCATCTTGCGGGGTGAAGATATTGGTTTGGGCAATATTTATCTCAGATAAGGCTTTGGCTAAATCATTATCTTGGGCATTATGGCTGGCATAGGCGAGCATGGCAGCGCCAATATCACTACCACTTTTAGCCATAATCACTACCTGCTTATTCATAACCGTTGCTCTGATTTGGCTTAGTAGATTTGATTTACCACCACCACCGACGGTAAAGATTTGAGAAGAGATACTTGCGCCAGCTTTTTCCAATAAATCATAAGCATACTTTTCAGTAAATGCGATCGCCTCCAATATTGCGCGATACCTCTCCACCTCACCGCTGGCCAGATTACTTTCTAGCTTTGGCATCTGGGTAGATAAAAATGGAAATCGCTCACCAACAGCTGGCAGTGGATAGCAGACCATATTTGCTACTCCAAAATCGGTAGCTTTTTGATTCCAATTATCAATATCGCTAGCAAACTCTTTATAACTTATGCCACCAATATTGCTAGCACCACCAGCTAAGTATCTATCTCTAGGTAGTAGGTGAGAGTAAAAGGCGGGGCCACTAATATTTTTTATACTTACCGCTTTAATCACCATGGTGGTGCCAAGTGAGGTAACTGAACCATTAGCTCCGGCGGCAGAGATTTGCGCAGTGCAGCCATCGGTCATGCCGGCATAAATTGGAATTTGATCTAGCCCTAATTGATCTGCAATCTCTTTACTTAAGGTAGCTAATTTACTTCCAGGCAGCTCTAATTTAGGCAGCTTTATATTTAATCCCTGCGCCGTACTTAGCGCAGCTGGGGAGTAGGAGATATTTTCTAGATCCACCCCGATTTTTAAAGAATGGCTGCTATCGGTGGCAATTTGGGCAAGTGGGGTAGAGCTTAAATAAGAGATGACAAACTCTGGGGTGTTTGCTAATAAGAAAGGTCCAGGCTGATTTGCTTGAGCAATTATTTTCTCAGCCCGGCCTAATACGGAAGTAGCCCGGCCATCGTTATACATCGCTGCATCTGCAATTGGCTCACCCTGTTCATTGGTGATCACAAAGGTGCCACTGGTAGCTGAGATACAAAGGGATACTGCACTCAATTGTTTTTCAGTTAGTATCTTGGCAATCTCACTTAGGACCTTACTTACGGCTCCTATCCAGCTGCGCACATCTTGAGTTAATCTTTTATCATCTCCTGCTATCACCTTAGCAAGTGGTGCGCTAGCTTGGGCGTGGGCTGCTCCACTTTTATCAATGGCTACTGCTCGAACATTTTCGGTGGCAATATCAATGCCAATATAAAGATCTTTATTCATAACTTACTTATTAGTTGCGTAAGGTTGGCTAAATTATCAACTGTGATATCTGCTTGCGCTAAGTCGGCGGCAGTTGGATCTGGATTTGCCTCACCACGTCTTACCCAAACAGTTTTCATCCCCAATTTTTTTGCCGGCAAGACATCGGTATCGATGCGATTGCCAATATGGATAATTTGATTAGCCGGGGTAGCTAATTTACTAATGGCCAGCTCAAAGATCGCCGGATTTGGTTTTTCAATACCGACAATAGCTGAGACGCCTAGAAAATCAATTAGATCATAAATTTGATCTACCTTTAATGACTCAACCACCGAGGCTGGTTGGTTTGCCACGATACCTATTTTTACGCCCGTACTCTTTAACGCAGCAATAGCAGCTTTACTATCTTGATAGAGATCATCGGGAGTAAATAACCAATTTTGGGTAGCAATCTTCATCAACTCATCTCGTTTTTCAAGTGAGCCTAAGAAGTGCTCACATAATTTGCTACGCAGTGAGCCAGATTGGGATTTTAAGTGCTCCTGATAAACCTGATCAAAGGCGGCTTGCTCAACCCCAGTTGATAATTTATTTAACGCCGTGAAGACAGCTCGCTTAAAGACATCATCTGAGTAGATCACCCCACCAATATCAAAGGTAACTGCAAGTGGTTGCATTTTCTCTTTCGTTATCTTTTTAGTTATTTCTTTTTTTGCTCAGCGAGCATCTTGCGTCGCAACAACTCATCTGGTCGAAAGGCGATCGCTTCTGCATCTTTTTTAGAGATAAAGTTAATTCCGCCACTAGATAATGCGCCAACTCTTACCTTGGCCGCCTTAACTGCAATCTGAGTAGTGGAGAGGGCTTCATTACTAACTGAGCCAAAGGTGCAGAGCCCATGGTTTCCTAAAATAATTTGGCCAGGAGATCTTGAATATTTTTTCTGATACTTAAGTACACCCTGATAAACCCCAACTCCAAGAGCTAAACCAGGGGATTCATAGGGCAGAAATAGTGGCACTGGTCCACAGACAACTGCCTCATCTGGGAAAACCGTGCCGCTGTAATGTTTAGCTGCATCCTTACTAGCAGCTAAGGCAACAACTGGGGTGGGGTGAGTGTGAAGTGACCAGGTGGCATCCATTAATGCAAATGCCACAACATGCACCATAGTTTCAATACTTGCTTTGCGAATCTTGCCATCTGGAGTGGTAGATGATTTAAGAATTTGATCAAAGGCTTGATCTAGTTTTTTTGTAACCCCACCTTTGCTGGCATCTGCTAGCAGTTGTGAACACTTTGCTAAATCTAAATAAACCCAATCCTCATCGGTGGCCTGCCCCATAACTACACCACTTGCTTTAACTAAAAAACGATTTCTACCTGGCTCAACTACGGCGATGTTGCCTTCTGCCACAATTGTTAAATCCGCCTCAGGTGAGCCGGTGACTCTAGCTAAATTAGTTAACTGCGAGATTAATTCACTCACCGCATATCCTCCTGAGTTAATTTTTCATATCGAGTGCGAACTTGAGCAATTGTATTTGGATTTATCCCTGCGCTGGGTAGAAATTTCTTTAAACCTAAATTGCTGTTTTCAATCATCTTTCGAGCCGAAATCGCATCTGTTAAGTGCGGCTGCATACCCAGGGCAATCGCAGAGACCATGGCATTTCCTAGTGCGGTTGCCTCCACTGGACCGGCAATTACTTGCCGGCCCGAGATATCTGCGGTTAATTGGCATAGGTGTTCATTTTGGGATCCGCCACCAACAATATGAATTGCCGGCATTGGCAGATTACTAAGTATGGCCAAGCTGTCGCAGGTCTTGGCATATTGCAGTGCCAAGGATGCAAATACAGTTTGGGCAATCTCACCTGGGGTAGTTGGAATTTTTTGATTGGTATTTTTAGCAAATCTTTGAATCCGCTCAATCATGCCTCCGGCGTGGATAAATAAAGATGCATCAACAAATATAAGAGTGGCAAATGGATCTGCTACCTGTTTTGCTTGCTCAACTAATTGGGCATAACTTAATTCAATTCCACTCTCTTTTAGATCTCGCCTTACCTCTTGAATTAACCAAAGACCCATAATGTTTCTAAGTAGGCGAATACTTCGATCATAACCACCCTCATTGGTAAGGCGCTCATTCATAGTTATCTCATTTACAACTGGTGCTGATAACTCAACGCCAAGTAATGACCAAGTGCCACTTGAGATATAGGCACTACCTGGTGAAAGCAAAGGTGTGGCAAATACCGCCGATGCGGTGTCATGACTTGCTGTGGCAATACATTTAATTGGACCAATGCCAGTTTTATCTTGCAGCTCTTTTTTTAACTCACCTCTAATAGTTCCTGGATCTTCAACCTTGGTAAAAATATTAAGTGGAATTCCTAAATCCTTAGCTAAATTTTCTGCCCACTTATCACTTACTACATCATATAAACCTGAGGTAGATGCAATGGTGTACTCAGTACCAACCACACCAGTTAGGGCATATAAAACAAGATCTGGCATAAATAATAAATGCTTAGCTTTTTCAAACTCATCTGGTGTTTGCTGGGCAATAGCTAACAATTGATAAATTGAGTTCACCTCTAGTAATTGACAACCACTTTCAAAGTGCAATCGCCTTTTTCCAACTAACTTTTCAGCCGCAGCTAACATGCCATCAGTTCTATGATCGCGATGGCTAACTGGTAATTCAATGATTTCACCACTCTTATCTACCAACCCAAAATCTAATCCCCAAGTATCAACCGCTAGCGCCTCATATGGCCCGCTTTCACTTGCCTTACTTAATGCGATCACTACCTCATCAATTATTTTTGGAAAATCCCAGCACCTTCTATTTCTAGAATCGGTTTTAACTGGGGTTAGAAATCTATGGATCTCTTGGGTGAAGATTTGGTCATCAATACTTACCGACATCAATCTGCCAGATTCAGCACCCATATCCAGGGCCAGGTAGCGCTTCATAGCCTCACACTCTTCCGCACCAGAGCACCCATCGTCTACTTATCAATTAGAAACAAATAAATAGTATTAAATCAAAAATCTGTCCAGATTCTAAGACGGCAGCGGGCTGGGGTTACTTTTTTGTTACTAATCGATGCTGAGAATGATCTCCCATATCTAGGAAAGTCGAGCCGTTGGCGGTAGGGTCAGCGAGAGATTTTTACCATCTGTATTGTTCGAACTCAGACTAGAACGGAGTAGTAGTGGTTAAAAAGGGTGATCTTCTTCTAGAGATGAATAAGGTGCAAAAGAGATTCGGTGGTGCAGTTGCCCTTAGAGGAACTGACCTAAAGATCAGAGCAGGTGAGATTCACGCACTCCTAGGTGAGAATGGCGCTGGAAAATCCACCATGTTAAAGATTCTAGCTGGTGTGCATATTAATGATGGCGGCACAATTAAATTAGGCGGTAAAGATTTTATTACTGGCTCACCACAAGCCTCAATTGAACAAGGAATTGCCGTTATTTATCAGGAGCCATCTTTGTTTTTAGATTTATCTTTGGCAGAGAATGTATTTATTGGTCGCCAACCTAAAAAGGGAAAGATTATTGATTGGAAGTTTGCGCAATCTGAAGCTGCAAGATTATTTAAAGAGCTAGGTGTTGAGTTAGATCCAAAGCGACAAGCACGTGGTCTTTCAATCGCTGATCAACAGGTAGTTGAGATTGCTAAGGCGCTATCGATGAATGCAAATATTATTTTGATGGATGAGCCAACTGCAGCACTGTCTGCCTCTGAGGTTGAGCGATTAATGACAGTTATGAAATCTCTGAAAGCTTCAAATAAGGCAGTTATCTTTGTTAGCCACCGCCTAGATGAGGTATTTGCAATCTCAGATTACATAACAGTGATGCGAGATGGAGCAACAGTTTCTGAAGCCAGTGTAGGGGATACAAATTTGCAAAAAGTTATTAAGGATATGGTTGGTCGAGAGCTAACTGAGATGTTCCCAAAGACTGAAAACAAAATTGGTTCAGTCGTGCTAGAGGTAAATGATCTAACCAATCCGGCCTACTTTAGAAATATCTCATTTAATGTGAAAAAAGGTGAGATTGTGGCATTAGCTGGTCTAGTAGGTGCCGGCCGTTCTGAGGTGGCTCGAGCAATATTTGGTGTAGATAAATATGAATCCGGATCGGTAAAAATTAATGGTGAAGTACTGCCAGCTGGTTCGCCAGTTGCCGCCATGAAGCGCAAAATTGCTTTAGTGCCAGAGGATCGTCGCCAACAGGGCTTATTTATGATTGCTGGGGTTAATCGAAATATTTCAATGGAATCTTTTGCCAGATTAACAGATCGTGGCTTACTAAATCTTAAGCGTGAGCGCGAGTTAACCAATACCTGGCGCGAGAAGTTAAGTATTAAATTTAATAACCAAGCTGATCCAGTAGATCGCTTATCTGGCGGTAATCAGCAAAAGACGGTATTGGCCAAATGGTTAGCTACTGATCCAGATTTGTTAATTGTGGATGAGCCAACTCGTGGAATTGATGTTGCGACAAAGGCTGAGGTTCACAGATTAGTTAATCAAGCAGCAAGTGAGGGTAAAGCAGTCTTGATGATTTCATCAGAGTTACCTGAAGTTTTGGGTATGGCAGATCGGATAATTGTTATGCGGGAAGGTCGTCAGGTTGCTGAGTACTCAAGAAAAGAGGCAACTCAAGAAAAAGTTATTGCCGCTGCAACTACCGGAAAGAAGAGTGCTTAAATTATGGAACTATTAAATAAGTTAAAGCCATCTAGCCGGGAAGCCAGCCTTGGCATAATTTTGTTAATTGCCGTGGGAGTTACCGGTTTAATCAACCCGAGATTTTTAACTGGAGATGGCACGAGAGATCTTCTTACCTCTACATCTGTTGTAGCGCTATTAGCAATTGGCATTACACCAGTGGTAGTAATGCGACACATCGATCTATCTATTGCCTCTACTGTTGGCCTTACCGCCTGGTTAATTGCAGATATCTGTGCGAAAAATCCAGATTTCACCTGGGTACATTGCTTCATTATTGGACCTGTAGTTGGCGCCTTGGTAGGTATTTTAAATGGACTATTAGTTGCCGGCTTAAGGTTGCCATCACTGGTGGTAACCCTGGGAACTTTATATATTGTTCGAGGTTTAGTTTATGTAATCTCAGACTCAGTTGATTACAACGCACAAGAGATGCCACCTAGCTTGATTGAAGATCTAGGCCAGAGAGTTTATTTCGGCTTGCTGCCATTTACCTTCTCACTGGTAATTATTTTTATGGTTCTAATTGCTTACTACATGAAGTATGCAAAATCAGGTCGCGATGCTTATGCAATTGGTAGCAATCCACCAGCTGCAGATTTAGTTGGCCTAAAGGTATTTCGTCGAACCTTCCTAGCATTTGTATTCTCCGGTGCGATGGCTGGATTGGCTGCCGTCTTTTATTTAATGCGATTTGCCCAGGTTGATTCCACCGCCTTTTACGGTCAAGAGTTAGCTGTAGTAGCAGCTTGCGTAATTGGTGGCGTATCAATATTTGGTGGTACTGGCACAGTTGTTGGCGCAGTAATTGGTGCGCTATTAGTGCAAACAATTCAAGGTGGCTTGGCTGCTCTTGGCGTGGATGCATTCTGGAAAGCTGCGATCAATGGTTTGCTACTTATCATTGCAATTTATGCCGATCGCGTACTGGCTGTCAGAAGTGAGAAACGACTCTTACAACAAAGAATTAGGGAGAGGATCTAACTATGTCTATTTTTCCTAAAGCTGTACAGGTACGTAAGAGTTGGGATACCGCAATTATTGGACTGCTACTGGTCGTAATTGTTATGGCATCAACTACTACTGAAGGATTTTTAACTTCACTTAATTTTTCATATATCTTCTCAAATACCAGCGAGATTATGATCATCGCCTTTGCGATGTTGTTTATGATTATTTTGGGTGAGATTGATCTTTCAGTTGCATCTATTTTGGCCCTGAGCAGCTCCATGCTTGGTTGGAGTTATGCCAAAGGTGCTCCGATTTGGCTTGCAATTATTATTTGCCTAGTTGTTGGCACAGTATGTGGATTTTTAAATGGTTTTTTTGTAACCAAACTTGGACTTGGTTCACTTGCAGTTACCATCGGAACCCTTGCGTTATACCGCGGAATTGCTAATGGAATTTTGGGTGAGAACACAGTAAATGAGTTCCCAGAGTTTTGGACAAGTTTTGGTTTTGACACATTTGGCACCACATTTATGCCAAAGACTCTGCCAATGATTATTATCTTTGGAATTATCTTTGGCCTACTGTTGCACCGCACACCATTTGGTAGGAGAACTCTTGCCATCGGACAAAGCGCAGAGGCAGCTAAGTTTGCTGGTATCAATGTTGTTCGCCACAAAATGATCGTCTTTACATTCACTGGCTTTATGTCAGGAGTTGCCGGCATGGTTTACACATTCAGATTCTCCACCGCGCAAGCAGATAATGGTGTGGGTATTGAGTTACTTGTAATTTCAGCAATCTTGCTTGGTGGGGTATCAATATTTGGTGGCATTGGAACTATCTGGGGAGTAGTAGCTGGTGTACTTCTAGCTGGTTCAGTTGAATCCTGGCTTACTCTGCAAGAGATTAATGCTCAATGGCGAACAATTGTTACCGGTATTTTGTTGTTAATTTCTGTAGCTGGACCAGTGCTGGTTGCTAAGAGTAAACAGCGAAGAGAGCGCAAAGCTTTAAAGAGCTAGGCCATGCAACCGCTTTTGCTTGGGGTTGATGTCGGAACTACTGCCACAAAAGCTGTATTAATAAACCTAGCGGGTAAATTAGTTGCGCAAGGCAGAGCTGAATACCCAACTATCCATTTACAAGCAGGTTGGGTAGAGCAGGATGCAAATCAGTGGTGGCTTAGTTTTTGTAAAGCAACCGCAGAGGCGATCTTGCAGGTTCCAGATGCAACTATTACTGGCGTAGCTATCTCATCCCAAGCTCCAACATTATTAGCCGTTGATAATGCCGGTCGGCCAGTTAGAAATGCATTAATTTGGATGGATCGCAGGGCGCAAGCACAGGCTGATCAACTTAAGAAAAAATTTCCAAACCTGTCACAACTAACCGGTAATTTATCTGATCCATATTATGTAGCGGCCAAGATAATGTGGCTTAAGCAAAATGAGCCAGAAAACTATGCCAAGAGTAAGTTTTTCTTACAAATTCCAGGTTACTTAAATTATAAGTTAACTGGCAAATTTAGTTTAGATTCAGCCCATGCTTCGCTCTTACAACTTAGAAATGCCGATAACAAAAATTGGGCAGCTGAGGTTTTAGATTTTATTGGCATTGACGACTCAAAGTTTCCACCAATTGGCCTAGCAAGTGATTTATTGGGTGAGGTAATCCAAGAAAATGAGGCAAAAATTCCAGTTGGTACACCAGTTTACTTTGGCACAGTTGATGGCTGCTCGGCTGCGGTAGAAACTGGGGTAATTGATCCAGGAGTGGTCGCGGAGATGACTGGCACTTCAACAGTATTAATCATGCCAACTGATGGTAATAATTTTAATGATGCCTTTGTAGCCATTGATCATGCGATAGCAAATCGACAACTTCGACTTGGCGCAATGGTAGCTTCGGGGGCAAGTGTTTCCTGGCTAATGACAAATATTTTAAAAGATCAAAACTCAATGCAGGAGCTAACCCAAATGGCTACTGATGTAGCACCAGGTTGTGAGGGATTGATTTTCTTGCCGTACATGATGGGTGAGCGAAGTCCGATTTGGAATACAAATGCTAGAGGAGTTTTCTTTGGCTTAACTTTAACCACCACACCACAAATGATGTTTAGGGCGGTTTTAGAAGGAACTGCATTTGCTTTAGCTCACAATGTTGAGATTGGAAAACAATCTGGCATAAAAATTGATGAGATCAGAAGTATTGGCGGCGGCAGTAAGAGCGAGCTTTGGAATCAAATCAAAGCTGATGTTTTAGGGCTTCCGATTGCCATCTTGAAAGACTCAAGTGGGGCAGCGGTTGGTGATGCTTATTTAGCCGGATTAGGTTCTGGTAGTTTTTCAGATATTAGAGATGTAATAAACTCAACTGTGAGCATTGAAAATCGCTACCTGCCAAACAAAACTAATCATGATTACTACCAAGAGCGGTATGCCAGATTTAGAAATCTATATGAGAGTTTAAAGAGTGAGTTTGATGCCTCTGCTGCCTCAGCCAACTTTGTGGGCAAATAAATGAAGGTATTTATTACCGCCCGGATTGATCCTGATCAAATAGATCGATTAACGGCAAATGGCTTTGAGGTTGAACAGGGTGGCTTTGGTGTTACCGGAGTTAAGTTAGATCAGGATCAATTGATTGCAAAATTTAAAGATATAGATGTAGCAATTATTGAGTTTGAAAATATCACAGAAAAGATTTTAGAAAGTGGCTCTGGCTTAAAAATTATGGCATGTCTGCGAAATGAGCCAGCGGCGAGTACAGATATTGTGGCGGCAACAAAGTTGAATATTCCAGTTTTATTTACCCCAGGTAGAAATGCAGTCGCTGTGGCGGAGTACACAATCGGCTTAATGCTTTCCGTTGCTAGAAGTATTGCCACTACCCATCACCTACTTAGATACACCGATGAATTAACCGCAGTTTCCTATAGCGATAAGACAGGTGATCGCAAAGCGGTTACCTCTGAGTGGAGTATGGATCCGAGCGCACCATTTCAAAGATTTCAGGGTGAGGAGTTAATGGGTAAAACTGTTGGCTTAGTAGGTGCAGGTTTTATTGGTCAAGAGATCGCAAAGCGCGCTAGCGCACTTGGGATGAAATTAATTGCCTTTGATCCATATGCCAACGCAGATCAATTAGCCAAACTTAATATTGAATTAGTAGAGCTAGATAAACTTGCTAGCGAAAGTGATTTTGTAGTTATGGCAGCAAAAGTTACGCCAGAAAGTACTGGGGTATTTTCAGCTAAAGCTTTTTCACAAATGAAAAAAAGTGCTTACTTCATAAATACCGCCCGGGCTGCCCTGGTGGATTATGAAGCGCTTTATAAAGTATTAGCTGAAAACAAAATTGCAGGTGCAGCGCTAGATGTCTACCCAACCGAGCCCCTGCCAAGTGATTCCCCGCTTCGAAAACTTTCAAATGTCGTACTAAGTCCACATTTAGCCGGGGCAACAACTGGGGTGGTTAAACATCATTCAAAGATGGTAGTTGATGATCTATTATTAATTAAAGCAGGTAAAATTCCAAGTAGAGTTGCAAATCCAGAAGTTATGGCTGAGTTTATAAAAAAAGGTGGTTTAAAGTGAAGGTGGCATTAGTAACCGGTGGGGCCACTGGTATTGGTGCGGCCACAGTCTCTGCCCTGGCAGCTGATAATTTAAGTGTTGCCCTGCATTACTCAAATAGTAAAGAGGCTGCGATTAAATTAGCTGATCAATTAAAAAGTAATGGGGCGAAAGTTGAAATCTTTCAGGCAGATTTAACCCAAAAGGGCAGTGCTGAGGATTTGGTTAAAAATGTAACAGGCAAGCTTGGGGCGATAGATATTTTAATTAATAATGCCGGGCTAATGAGCGATGAAAGTATTACCAAGATGAGTGATGAATTATGGGATGAAGCGATAAATTTAAATCTAACAGTTGCTTTTAAATTAATTAGAGCAACAGCTGATCAGATGGTTCTAAATAAGTGGGGAAGAATTATTAATGTTTCCTCACAGGTAGCTTTAACCGGTTCGGCTAATCATGCCCACTATGCCGCGGCAAAATCTGGATTACTAGGTTTAACATATTCGGCAGCAAAAGAGTTTGGTGCAAGTGGGGTAACTGTAAATGCGGTACTGCCAGGCAGAATTGAAACAAATATGATTGCCCAAAGATCTGATGGGCGAATGGCGGAGTGGTTAAAACAAACACCACTTGCTCGCTTAGGAAAAGCTGAAGAAATAGCTAGCATGATCGCCTTCTTAGTATCTGAGAAAGCCTCTTATGTAACTGGGGCAGCCATCAATGTAAATGGCGGATTGGTGATGGGCTAGGCTCAAATCACCCCGCTTATCTGCGGTACTGCAACCTAAATGTTATAAATCCGACTTGCGGGTAATCAGCCTTGGCAACTAAGTTTGCCCAGCAGTCCTAGGAGTCGTAGCTACTTTCCTAGGCCTACTTGCAAGGCCAATCAAGGTCTTGTAATCCCAATCGGAAGGAACTACTTTGAAGAAAGTACTCTCAGCAATTGGTATCGCCGCTCTTGCAGCAACAGCTTTTGTTGCAGCACCAGCACAGGCTGCTACCAAGTTAAAAATCGCTCACATTCCTAAACTAGGAACAATTGGATATTTCCAAGCTGCCCACAAGGGTGTAGAGCGTGCATGTAAAGAGTTGAAGGCAACTTGTGCTTACAAGGGCCCAACTGAAATTACTGCAGCAGCACAGGTAAAAGAAATTAACGCAGCTGTACAAGGCGGATACAACGTATTAATCGTTGCTGCTAATGACAAAGATGCGCTAGTTCCAGCACTTAGAGCAGCACAGAAGAAGAAGGTAACAGTTGTTACTTACGATTCAGATGTTGCACAAGCTGGTCGTTCAGTATTCGTAAACCAAGCTTCATCAGAGGGTATCGGACAAGCTCTTGCTAAGTCTGCTTCTGATCTT
>CAEZTE010000020.1_pt1 | contig 17395 bp, 15 predicted proteins | sample 7264151 | NCBI WGS metagenome assembly CAEZTE01 (sample SAMEA6813796, study PRJEB35770) | freshwater metagenome | biome: Freshwater; feature: Freshwater reservoir; material: water | place: Czech Republic | collected 2015-06-16 | depth 0.5m m | reverse complement strand
GGTTCGCGGCCAAGATCTTGCAACATCTGCCGTTGCACACGGGCTAACTTATTAATAACTTCAACCATATGTACTGGAATACGAATAGTTCTAGCTTGATCTGCCATCGCTCTAGTAATTGCCTGTCTAATCCACCAGGTGGCATAGGTTGAGAACTTATAACCCTTTGTGTAATCAAACTTTTCAACTGCGCGAATTAGTCCCAAGTTACCCTCTTGAATAAGATCTAAGAACAACATGCCGCGTCCGGTATAACGCTTTGCTAGCGAAACAACCAATCGAAGGTTTGCCTCTAGTAGATGGTTTTTATCCCGGCGACCATTTAACACAATTTGTTGGTACTCACGCTTTAACTTCTTATCCATCTTCTTATCATTTGTTAATCTCTCATCGGCAAAAAGGCCAGCCTCAACAGATTGGGCCAGCGATACCTCAAGTTCGGCATTTAATAGTGGTACTCGGCCAATTAATTTTAAGTAATCCTTTACTGGATCTGCAGTTGCACCAGCGGTTAATACAGTTTGTGCAGGGGCATCATCTTCCTCTGAATCTTTAAGTACAAATGAGTTCGCCTCATTTTGTGACTCCTCGGCAACATTTACAACTCTAATCTCAGAGGCACCATCCTCTGCTGGTGTCTCCTCTTTCTCTTCAATTAAGCTATCTAGATCCTCTAACTCAACCTCTTCTAACTCAACCTCTTCGCCATCAATTTTTACCTTAGCAATCTTTTCACCCTTGCCGGATGCCGCAGCACTTGGCTTTGGCGCAGGGGGTGCAACCAGTGCTAACTCAGTTTTTTTCAGCATTCGATAAGGTGAGCCAAGACCTGCCTTGCGTAATTTTTCAACCTGCTTTGGCACAGTCACCTCAAGCTCTCTAGCAATTAAAACTAAATCTTGATCAGCCTTTTTAACTATGCGATGAATATTTGTAATGCCTCTAGATTCCAACTCACTTAAGACATTTTTCTGCTGAATAACTAAATCTTTAACCTTTAAAATTTGGGAAACATCTTTAGCATCGAGATTTTGTTTTAATGGCACCTTTTCAACTTTTTTGGCAGGTTTACCTTTTTTTACTAAAGATTTTTTTACTAACTTCTTTTTTGCTGCAGGCTTACTCTTAGATTTACTAGCCTTTGCACCTTTTTTGGGCGCACGAGATACAGCCACAATTCATCCTTTGTTTTTGAAGTCTTTGCCGATGCGATTTATTTTAAACCGCCTGACTTCCTGGCTATATTATAAATTGTCCACAGGGGTAAATGCACATCCAAATTGATTAATTTGAGATTTTTGCCAGGTTGAGCGCATTTTTAATGATCTGACCCACAGTTTCGACTTCGATTAGGAAGCCATCATGGCCAAATGGGGAGGAAATGGTGTGCAGGGTGGAAACCGATGGGGCCAGCTCTGCTATCTCCTGCTGCAACCTAGGTGGAAATAATCGATCATTATCGATCGAGACGATATGTAATGGCACCTTAACCTTAGAAAGGGCGGCTGCCACACCACCACGATCTCGGCCAACATCATGGGAGAGCATCGCCTCGGTTAATGAAATATAGGTATTAGCATCAAATCTTTTGGCCAGCTTTTGTGCTTGATGATCTAGATAGGACTCAACTGCAAACCGGCCCGTATCATCACCTTGTAACTCTCGCCCAAAGCGAACATCCATCTCAGATTCAGTTCGATAAGTTAGGTGCGCAATCCTTCGAGCAATTCCCATACCTTCAGTTGGCCCAACACTTTGTTCATAGTAATCACCATTATTAAAGTAGGGATCACTCTTAATTGCTCTAATTTGAATTGTGGCCGAACCAATTTGATCACCAGTTGCAACGGCGGATGAGCCGATAGTACAAATAGAACCAATTAAATTTGGATGATCTATGGCCCATTCCAGACTTCGCATACCACCCAAGGATGGACCAACCGATAATTGATACTTACTTACACCAATTTTTTTAGTAAAAGCTAGCTCTGCCGCCACCATATCTCTAATGGTCAGTGATGGAAATCTTGAGCCCCATCTTTTTCCATCTGGTGCTAATGAGGATGGACCAGTACTTCCTTGGCAGCCGCCAATTACATTTGGGCAAACTACAAAGTATTTATCAGTATCAAATGGCAGACCAGGCCCGACCATCTGTGGCCACCAACCATTAACATCTGCCCAGCCAGTTAAGGCATGGTTTACTAATATTGCATTATCACCTGTTGAATTTAATTTGCCCCAACTTTGATATGCAATCGTAATATCAGGTAATACCTCACCTGACTCCAGCGCTAAATCACCAATTTTTAGAAATTGGCGATCACCGGGGTGATGGCCCTCTAGCCATGCCCCGGTAACTGCCGGATTAACTTTGCTCATTTTAGTAAGCCAATCTTTTTAAACGAAAATTTAAAGAGATTAAATTACTTAGCTGCTGCGAAGGCAGTTTCAAGATCTTTTTGAATATCTGCGACATTTTCAATACCAACAGATAGTCGAACTAATCCTGGAGTAACACCAGCGGTTAACTGCTCATCTGGTGTTAATTGTGAGTGAGTTGTAGAGGCTGGGTGAATTGCCAAGCTTCGTACATCACCAATATTTGCCACATGGGAGTGAAGCTTTAGCGCCTCAATAAACTTCTTACCAGATTCAATTCCACCTTTAATTTCAAAAGATAGAACTGAGCTAGAGCCCTTTGGACAGTACTTAGTTGCCCACTTGTTCCACTTAGATGATGGCAAGGATGCGTAATTAACCTTTTCCACCTGTGGATGCTTTTCCAACCAAGTAGAGATCGCCTTAGCATTTTCAACATGTCGCTCCATACGCAGCGATAATGTCTCTAAGCCTTGGGCAAGTAACCAAGCATTAAATGGTGAAACTGCTGCGCCAATATCTCTAAGTAGAGTTAGGCGAATCTTAAAGATGTAAGAAAGATTTGCACCAAAGGCAGAGCCAACGCCAAGTGCTTGGGCGTAAACCAAGCCATGGTATGAAGGATCTGGCTCATTAAAGCTCTTAAATCGCTTTGGATATCTGGCGTAATCAAACTTTCCAGAGTCAACAATCGCACCCACAATTGCCGTGCCATGGCCAGATAGGAATTTAGTTGCTGAGTGAACAACTACATCAGCACCCCACTCAATTGGCTTAATTAAGTATGGTGTTGCCACAGTGTTATCAACAATTAGTGGCACCTCATTGTCATGGGCAATCTTTGCGATAGTTTCAATATCTAACACATCGTTTTTTGGATTTGCAATCGTCTCACCAAAGAAAGCCTTAGTATTTGGTTTAACCGCTTTGCGCCAGCTCTCTGGATCCTCTGGGTTATCCACAAAGGTAACCTCAATACCAAACTTAGGTAATGTGTAATGGAAAAGATTGTAAGTACCACCATATAAAGATGGTGATGAAACTATGTGATCACCGGCTTGAGCAACATTCATAATCGCGTAAGCAGTTGCGGCAGATCCTGATGAAACAAGTAATGCTGCCACTCCACCCTCTAAGGCTGCGATGCGTTGTTCAACTGCATCTTGAGTTGGATTCATAATTCGGGTGTAAATATTTCCAAGCTCGGCTAAGCCAAATAGATCAGCAGCATGTTTGGTATCACGGAATTGGTAAGAAGTTGTTTGATACAACGGTAGAGCGCGAGCGCCAGTTGTTGGATCTGGAACTTGACCAGCATGGATTTGTTGGGTTTCAAATGAGTAACTCAAAGTAGCCTCCTTGATTTAAGGGGATCGAAAATTAAATAGGGATAACCCCTAATTTTTCTTTTAGCGATCCACGCTTATCGATTACGCCTTGCAATCGATCTGGTCCTCACCCGGAGCACCCCACCGTGGTGGAGGGTTGCCGCTCAGTTAGCCGGGGCTAGAAACTGAGACTCATGACCTTAAGGAGAAAAATACTAGAGATTATGCGCCTTAGCAACTGCATCGTAGTAAATCTTGCCGGCATGCACATTTAATCCCTTAGCTAAGCCCGCATCATCTGCGGTTGCTTTTTCCCATCCTTTATTTGCCAAGGTTAAGCCGTATTTAATGGTGGCATTTGCTAAGGCAAAGGTGGCGGTGGCTGGAACTGCCCCTGGCATATTTGCTACACAGTAAAAAATTGAGTTATGCACTTTGTAGGTTGGATCTTGATGGGTGGTTGGCTGTGAATCTTCAAAGCAGCCGCCTTGATCAATTGCCACATCAACTAATACCGAACCTGGCTTCATCTTTGCCACCAACGCATTTGAAACTAACTTTGGCGCTTTTGCGCCATGCACAAGGACTGCGCCAATTACTAAATCAGCTTTTATCACCTCATTTTCAATATCAAATGCACTTGAGGCAATAGTTTTAACGGTGCCAGAAAATAATTGATCTATCTTTGCTAATCGCTTTAAATCTAAATCTAAAACACTCACATCCGCTCGCATGCCATGGGCAATCGTGGCTGCTGCCACGCCAACTACCCCTGCTCCAATTACGACTACCTTGCCGGGCCTGACCCCAGGTACGCCCCCAAGTAATACTCCCCGGCCACCAGTTGATGCTTGTAGCGCAGCAGCTCCCACCTGCACACTCATTCGCCCTGCTACCTCACTCATTGGCGCCAGCAGTGGCAATGTTCCATCCACCTCAATAGTTTCATAGGCAATTGCGGTGATACCAGAATCAATTACCGCTTGGGTGCAAGCTTTATTAGCAGCTAGGTGTAGGTAGGTATAAAGAATTTGTCCCTTACGCATTCTTTTATACTCAACCTCAATTGGCTCCTTTACCTTTTGAATTAAATCAGCTTTTTGCCAAATCTCATCGGCGGAATCAATAATGCTAGCGCCAGCGGTTACATACTCTTGATCTGAAATAGCAGAGCCAATACCAGCATTTTTTTCAACTAATACTTTATGGCCGGCCGCTACATAGGCATGCACACCAGCTGGGGTGGCGGCAACTCTAAACTCATTATTTTTTAACTCTTTAGGAATACCAATAATCACTTTGGAAGGCACCTTCTCTACTAAACAACGCTGGTTAGTAATTAAATACTACTGCCAAATAATGTGGCACATATCCGTGGGTGCAGCTCGGCTCGCATTGCGGCAAAACTACTACTTGGCCAGGCGGCGCTGAAAACTCTGCGCAGCAAAAGTGCTAAGGGGTAATTTGGGCAATCACCAATCGCCCGATCTAGTGCATTCTCTGCCAGTTGACTCTCAGCAGATTCATAGGCACAGGCAGCAAAGATGCAGGCAACCGGAGCGATAAAGCCAGTTGGTGCGTAATTACTTAACCAATACCAAAGGTTAAATAACTTATCCTTATTCTCATTATTTACTAACCCCATTGCGTAATCTCTAACCTGTAGATCTTTAAATCTAACTAACACTTGAGCAATTAATTGATTATCTGCTACCGCCCCAAACTCGATAAATTCGGCCACTAATTGATTTACCGCTAACGCACCTGCTCGCTGAAGTGTGAGTACATCATCTACTTCATAATTTATTTCAGATATTTGATTGATTTCATCTGCAAGTAATAAGTTATTTTCCATAGGGTAAGGCTGGCAAATAATTTAGTTGCGTGGGTAGGTGAGGTAATTAATTGTGGATTACTGGATAAATCTAGCTTGCGCACTTACTACATCTAGGTTGGTTGAAATACTCTGAGTAATTGCATTGCCATTAATTGGGGTAGTAACCCCATTAACACTCCAAGTGCCAGTCCAAGTAATCTTTAAATTAACTAGGTAGCTGCCAGCTTTTTTATAGGTGTGAGTGATTGGTCCAATTGGGTATGGCGCGCCAGCAAATCTACTCACCTCAAACCCACCATCACCATAACTCCAGGTAAATGTGGGGGTTAGATTTACATAAACCACAACATCTAAAATCGGCACCAGAGCGGTAAATCGAGATGGGGTTTGACTCCAAAAATAGATCGGGATATTAACTAGTGGATCTACCCCTGGTTGATAATTAATATCACCAACTGGCAACATTTTTATTAAGCGATCAGATAAAGATGCGGTAGTTGGCTTTTTACCTGCTGCTACCTTTTTAATAATTGGTTTAGTTGCCGGCTTAGCTGCTGGTTTACTTATTGGCTTACTTATTGGCTTGCTAATTGGCTTTGGCGCAGCTTTTGGTAGCGCTAATAATTTTGGCACCTTACTTACTGGTTTAGCTACCTTTGGCGCAGCCGGCTTACTGATTGGTTTACTAATCGGCTTACTGATTGATTTTGGCGCAGATTTTGCGCCCGGTTTTGCGGCTCCTTTTTGGGCAGTAATTATTAATTGATTATTAGAGGTAAAGACATCTACGCAGGTTTTATCAATGCAGCTCGCAGAGTATGAGGTTTGATTAGTTGTCATTAAAAAGCCAAAGCTAAGGATAAAAAGCTTTGTAATTTTGATTATCGGATTTGAATTAATTGCCACACCCCATCTCGTTTTGCCACTACAAATTGATTTGAGATCTCAGAGCCACTCCAGATCTGCTGCTGGCCACCATTTTTTTCAATCTTGGTTAGGGCGGCGCGATTTATCACCACATCAAATACTTTTTGATCGGGCCCATCAGAATTTATAAGCACTTTAACCAACTTATATCCCTGCCCCCGCAAAGATGCGTTGGTAAAAAGGCTGGCTAGGCGGGATGAGATATCTAAACAAGCGCACTCAGCAGCTGCTGCTTGTTTTAGCTTTGATAAATCCCCACCTAGTGCCAAATTTAAGCTATCTACATAATTAATTATTGGCTCAATAGCTGCTGGCTCAACCGCTGGTAGTAGTGAGAGATCATTTTCTTGTCTCTGATCTAACCTAACTTGATCTGAATTAACTTGACCTGAATTAGATTGAATTGAATTTACACCGCTAATCTCCATCGCCCCATGCGCTCTAGCGCAGGCAGATAAGAGCAGTGGTAGTGTCAGGATTAATAGTGCTCGCCGTAAGCTCATGGCGATAATCTAAATAAATTTTAAAATCACTGCTTAAAGATGAGAGTAAATATGTGAATTACTACTGGGTGTGTAAAACTACCCTTATGGCACACCGAGATGGCGATGGTTGGATTGAATGTAATTGCGGTGGTAAGCATTGGGGATTACATGGCGCAGCCGGCTTGTTACTAATTAGAGATAAAACCATCTTGATGCAACACCGAGCTCCTTGGGTACACAATGGTGATACCTGGGGAATTCCAGGTGGCGCCCGGGATTCTCATGAGAGCCCAGTGCAAGCAGCAATCAGAGAGGCCCATGAAGAGATTGGCATCTTTGAAAAAGATTTAACGCCAGGTGAGATCTTTATTGATGATCATGGGGTGTGGAGTTATCACACAGTAATTGCAAATGCCCACCAAGAGTTAGTTGCTCATGAAGCAAATGATGAGTCCAAGGAGGTGGCTTGGATACCACTTGATGATGTGGTTAAGAAAAATCTACACCCCAGTTTTGCAAATACTTGGCCACAACTTTTAGTAAAGTTAAAAGCGCTTTAATCGCCGGTTTTTTCTGGCCTGGCTTTATATTGTTGATCTAATCTAGAAAGTGCCTCTTTAATTACCGCCCCATCATGGGTGCAATAAAAAGCTGGCATTGAGTTTAAAAGAATTGAGCCATACCGTTTATTTACAATTCGAGAATCTAATATCGCCACCACTCCTCGATCATCTAGGGAGCGAATTAATCTGCCCGTACCTTGGGCAAGAAGCAGCGCTGCCCGTGGCAGTGAGATCTGCATAAAGCCAGAGCCACCAGATTGATCTGCTTGCGCAGCTCTAGCAGCTAGCACTGGTTCATCTGGCCGTGGAAATGGAATTCGATCAATCGCAACTAATGTGCAGGCTGGCCCTGGCACATCAATACCTTGCCAAAGTGAGATTGTGCCGAGCAATGTGGAAGATTCATCTTTAGCAAACTTTTCAACTAATGGCCCAACTGCATCCCCTCTTCGTTGGGTAATAATTGGCAGATTTAACTCTGCTAAAACTTTTCTTAAATGCTCATCAGCTGCCTCAACTGCTTTCCAAGATGAAAACAATGCCAAGCACCGGCCCCCGGCTGCTTGAATTAACTCTCCCAACTCAACTAACACTTGATGTGAGATGCCATCCCTAGTTGGTTCTGGTAGATCCTTTGGTAGATACAACATTCCTTGGTTTGCAAAATCAAAGGGTGAGCCCACATCTAAGATCTGCAGATTTGCCGGATCCATACTCTGCTGATCAGGCTCCTGATTATTAATATCTCCAATTACTTCTTCATTATCTGCATCCTCAGCTAACTTTTCATTAACTACAAAACCAATACTTTTAGCAATTGAATCAAAGGATTTGCCCACAGTTAAGGTGGCGCTGGTGGCAATAACTGGGGTCTTACTTAATAGATTTTTGCGCAATACATCAGAGACTGAAAGTGGGGCAAGGTAGAGGGTAGAAAAATTTGGCTCAAACCAAAGTACATGTGTGCTGCCTGGCTTTAATAACTTAGTAATAGTTTGATTAATCTCATTTAGCGCACCCTTTACCCGAGCTCGCTCTGCCATAGTATTTGGATCAATAATCTGCTCATCAGCTGAAATTAATTGCAATACTGAAGCAACTGCCTCCTTTACCTTTCGCATCCCGGCCTCTAATTCTTTAGGCACCTGCTCTAATTTGCCCAACTTACTCATATCTAGCTTTACATCCAGGGCATACTCCTCCACCGATTTAGTAAATTTCTCACTGGCTTTAACCAAGCCATCACTTGCCTTTGATGGCATATGTTTTCTAGCCATTACCGCTGCCCTACTTACTCTGGCCGCAGTTAACTCCTCAGTTACCGCACCTGTGGTGCGATCTGAAAACTCATGTGCCTCATCTAAAACAATTGCATCCCGCTCTGGCAAGATCGGATGTGAATCAACAATCTCAATGGCTAACAGTGTGTGGTTAGTAACCACAATATCTGCCGTTTGCGCCTTTGCCTTTGCTAATGCAGCAAAACACTTTGCCCCAGATGGACACTCATCTGCGCCAATGCACTCTCGGCCAGAGACTGAGGCTGCCTGCCAAACTCTGCGATCAACATCGGGGGCATCATCTCGATCACCGCTAGCACCGGCAGATTGCGCCCAAGCGCGTAATCGTTTGGCATCTGACTCTAAGTATGAAACATCTAATATCTCCTGCGCCTCTGGATCTGAGGCTGAGTTATTTAATTTTTGCAGGCAGATGTAATTTCCTACGCCCTTATAGATTGCAAATGAGATATCTCGGTTTAACTCTTTTTCTAATGCCGCTTTTATCTTTGGCAGATCCCGCTCAACTAGTTGGCGCTGTAAGGCAAGAGTTGCAGTTGCCACTAAAACTTTTTTGCCATGAACTAATGCTGGTACTAAATACGCTAAGGATTTTCCAGTGCCAGTGCCTGCTTGAACTAAGAGATGGTGTCGATTATTTAATGCATTAGCCACCGCTTGTGCCATCTGAATTTGACCAGCTCTAGGTGAACCGCCAATGGCAGCCACAGCTACATCTAACGCCTTTAATACCTGTTTCGAGTAATCACTCACTAGGGCAGGTTAATTTAAAAGCGGAGTAAAAGGTCATGCATTTAAGTACTATTCTTAAGTTATTAATAAATTATTTTTTAAAAACAACTTTTTACTACTGAATTGGCACCAATATCTTGCTGCCAGCAGAAACATCAGCTGAGGATAATTGATTAACCTCAACAATATCGGCCACCACAGAGGCGATTGAGTTTCTTGGCGCCACCATGGCGGCGATTGACCAGATGCTCTCACCTGGTGTTACGACCACCTGAACATACTTACTCTTAGCTTTTGTGCTGACAGAATCTGAGCTGTTGCTAGCACTTGAGATTGAGCTAAAACCAGCGCCAATCACAACTAGCAGCGATAGGCTCAAACCAGTTCTAGCTAGCCGTTTTGCTTGTCTTGCCTTCATCTTTTCGTACTCCGTTAATAACAGGTCCGTAGGGGATTCGAACACCTGTTCTATAGAGTATTAAACACCACGCCACTGACAATGTCTACTTAAAACCGAACAAATGTTTGATTTTTTTCCCAACCCCTGCTACCCTTCATTTATGGCTAAAAAACCGACAAAAGTACAGGTAACCGAGCTGCCAGATGGCCCAGCCGATGACAATGGGCTCACCCCTAGGCAGTTAAAGATTTTATCTGTTATCAAAAAAGCGGTTGAGGATCAGGGCTATCCGCCCAGCATGCGCGAGATCGGCCAAGCTGCCGGCCTATCCTCTACCGCCTCCGTCACCTACCAATTACAGATCTTGGAAGAAAAAGGTTGGATCCGCCGGGATGCCTCCCGTGGTCGGGCGATTGAAATCACTCTGCCTGGTCAAGATGGTGAGGCTGCTCCGCAGGATAAAACAAGATTAATTCCATTAGTTGGCAAGATTGCAGCTGGAAATCCAATTTTGGCAGAGCAAGTAGTTGAAGAGGTCCTACCACTGCCAGAGTCAATTGTTGGAAAAGGTGATCTCTTCCTGTTGCAGGTAAAGGGAGATTCCATGATTGATGTGGCAATCTGTGATGGTGATTATGTTGTTATTAGATCGCAAAAGAGTGCGGAAAAGGGTGAGATTGTTGCGGCCATGATTGATGGTGAGGCAACGGTTAAAACCTGGTCTAAAAAAGATGGACATTACTGGTTGCTACCGGCAAATGATGATTACGCACCAATTCCAGCAGATGATGCGCAGATACTAGGTAAGGTAACAGCGGTTCTAAGATCTGTTTAAACTGGCTTAAAAACCTCTTGGCTAAATGAATCTTTAATTATTTCTCTTCCCTGCTCTAAAGATTTTATAACTCCCTCTGCTTGCATCTGGGTAATGATATTACCTAACACAGTTGCCTCCACTGGACCTGCGTAAACAGTTTTTCCAGTTGCATTAGCGGTTAGTTGATTTAATAATTTATTCGCACTGCCTCCACCAACAATATTAATTGAATTAATTTTTCTACCAGCCGCCTGCTCAAGTTGAGCTATTACCTTCACATATGCATCCGCTAAGGAATCAAAAATACATCTGGCATACTCAGCTGGCGTAGTTGGCACTGCTTGATTACTCTCTTGGCATAAAGCAGCTATACGCTCTGGCATCGCTCCTGGCTTTTCAAATCTTCGATCATTTGCATCAATTACCGCACCCCTTGGTAGTAATGCTGCCTCGGCGGCAAGTTGGGCAGCGGTGTATTTCTCACCCTTTGCCGCCCAGTAATCCAATGACTCCTCAAGTAACCACATACCAGCAACATTTTTAATAAATCTAATTCGATCCTCAACGCCCATCTCATTTGTAATATTAAAATCCATCGCAGTTTTATCAGTGACTGGTTTATCTAACTCCAAACCAACTAATGACCAGGTGCCACTGGAAATATAAGCTGAATCTAATGAGGTAGGTAGTGGTGTTCCGGCCACAGCACTTGCGGTGTCATGGGAGCCAACTGAGATCACCTTGATGCCATCTAATTTCCCATGGCCAGTGATTACTCCCATTTGCTGCTTGGGTTTATTAATTGCTGGAAATATCTGACGCTTAATCCCTAACTTATCGATTAACTGCCAATCCCAATCCCGGGTGTGAACATTAAGTAATTGGGTGGTAGAGGCGTTGGTAATTTCAGTGCTAATTGAGCCGCAAAGTAGGTAATTCATTAGATCTGGCACCATTAAAAACTTATCAGCCTGGTTATAGATCGCTGAGTTTTTCTCAGCAAATAATTGATACATCGTGTTAAAGAAAATAAACTGAACACCAGTTCGGCTATATATGTAATCAATCCCTAAATCAGCTTTCAACTTATCCATTAAGCCATCGGTTCGGCTATCTCGATAACAAAATGGCTGACCAATCACCTCACCTGTTTGATCAATTACGCCATAATCAACCGCCCAGCTATCTACGCCAACACTATTTACTTTTCCCAGTTGGCAAGCAGCGGCCAACCCCGTCTTTACCTGTTCTACGATAAATGACCAATCCCAAAATAATCCAGCATCAGTTTGCACCGGTTCATGTTTGAATCTATGAACCTCAGTTAGTGAGATTTTTGAATCAACTAACTCACCCACAGTAACTCGACCAGATGAGCCGCCAAGATCAACCGCTGCGTAAAGCAAAAGAGTGCCTATCTAAGAAAGGCTGCTGCAACGCCACCATCAACTGGAATATGTAATCCAGTAGTTAGTGTTAGATCTCCACCTAAAATCACAAATACCGCAGCTGCAATATGTTCTGGTAGCACCTCTTTTTTCAAGATAGTGCGCTGTGCGTAATACTCACCCAGCTTTGCCTCTTCCACGCCATATTGTTTAGCCCGGTTTGCCCCCCAACCGCCAGCAAAAATTCCAGAGCCCTTAACTACACCATCTGGATTAATACCATTAACCCGGATACCAAACTCACCTAACTCAACTGCCAGCAGACGAACTTGATGAGATTGCGCAGCCTTTGTTGCCCCATAAGCAACATTGTTAGCACCGGCAAATACTGAGTTTTTAGATGAGATATAAATAATATCGCCACCCATTTTTTGCGCGATTAATGCTTTAGCAGCTTCGCGGGAGACTAAGAATGAGCCTCTAGCCATAATATCTAATTGCAAATCCCAATCTGCGATTGTGGTTTGGGTAATTGGTTTAGCGATAGAGATACCGGCATTATTAATTACGATATCAATGCCACCAAAGGCGAGCATTGTGGCAGCCATTGCTGAAGCAATTGCATCCTCACTAGTCACATCCATAGCAACTGCAATTGCTTTGTCGCTGCCGCCCAATTCAGCGGCAAACTTACTAGCTCCCTCTAAATCACGATCTGCCACAACAACACAAGCGCCCTCATCAGCTAAGCGTTGTGCGGTAGCTTTGCCAAGACCGGAGGCTGCCCCAGTTACCAATGCAACTCGGCCAGCAAGTGGCTTTGGCTTTGGCATACGTTTTAACTTTGCCTCTTCCAAATCCCAATACTCAATTCTAAATTTTTCACTCTCAGCAATTGGTGCGTAGGTTGAAATCGCCTCCGCCCCGCGCATAACATTGATGGCATTGATATAAAACTCACCAGCTACCCGAGCGGTTTGCTTATCTTTACCGTAACTAAACATGCCAATTCCTGGAACTAAAATAATTAGTGGATCTGCCCCCCGCATTGCAGGTGAATCAGCTTTAGCATGGCGCTGGTAATAAGCAGCGTAGTTTTTACGATACGCCTCATGCAGCTCATTTGCTCGCTTAACTACATCCTCAAGTGGTGCATCAGGTTTAGTATCAATCACCATTGGTGAGATCTTGGTGCGCAAGAAGTGATCTGGACATGATGTGCCCAGAGCTGCTAATTGCATCAATTTGCTACCTTGTAGGAAATCTAAGACCACATCATTATCGGTAAAGCTACCTAACATGCGCATATCTTTTGATGCAATACCACGCAGATATGGGGCAAGCTCTGCTGCTCGCGTCTTTCTAGCAGCTGAATCTAATGGGGCGAACTTACTTTCCTTTTTGCCAAATGGATCTGATTTACCTTTAGCTTTAATAAACTCCTCGGCTTTGGTAATTGCCCAAACAGATCGCTCTTCACACTCTGCACTTGTACTTCCCCAAGTAGTTAAACCATGACCACCTAGGACACAGCCCTTTGCCTTTGGATTTTCAGCGGCAATCTTTGCCATATCAAGTCCTAATTGAAAACCAGGTCGGCGCCAATCCACCCATAAAATTTCTTCACCAAAACACTCATTTGTTAACTTCTGGCCATCTTTGGAGGTGGCAAGGGCAATAATTGAATCAGGGTGTAAGTGATCAACATGATCAAACTCAACTAAGCCATGCATTGAAGTATCAATACTTGGCGCAGCTCCACCTTTACCAAATGAGCAGTAATCAAAGAGTGCAACCATCTCATCCTCGCGCTCAACACCAGGATAAACATTTTTTAGATCTTTAAATTTTTCTAAATCTAACGCAGCAAGACCTGCCTCTTTTAAGGTACCAAGATCACCGCCTGAGCCCTTAACCCAAAGCACAGTAGTCTCTTTACCAGTTGCTGGGTTTTTAACCTGACCCTTAGCTGAAGTATTACCGCCAGCGTAATTAGTAAATCTAGGCTCTGAACCTAGGCGATTACTGCGCGCTAGTAATTCACTTACAACCTTTGGTGTCGTCATTAAGCTCCCCATCCAGCTTGTGCACCGCCGACTCGTTCGGCAGCAATTTTTTCAGCGTATCCGCTCTTAGCATAAGCACTCTTTGGATCTGGTGCTAATCCTTGCTCACCTCGCAACTCATCAAGTAAATCTCTTACATCGGTGTTGTAGGCATTCATTAATACATCATTAGCACCTAATACATCTCCGGCTAATTGTGCTTTCTTAAGTGCATCGGCATCAACTAGTAATGCCTTTGCCACCGCCTCTTGCACATTAGTTATGGAGCGAATCTGTGCTGGAATCTTAGGCTCAATGTTGTGGCATTGATCTAGTACATAAGAAACAGTAGTTCCCTTATCGAAGCCGCCACCTTGATTTACCTCATGCATGATTCTAAATAATTGGAATGGATCTGCTGCGCCAACTATTAAATCATCATCGGCATAAAACCTTGAGTTAAAATCAAATGCGCCCAGACGTTTACGACGAAGTAAGAAAGCAACTATGTACTCAATATTTGTACCAGGAGCATGGTGTCCAGTATCCACGCAAACACTTGCCTTTGGACCTAACTCTAGGCAGTGCACATAAGAGGTACCCCAGTCCGGCACATCGGTTGAGTAGAAAGCTGGTTCAAAAAACTTATACTCCAGCAACATTCTCTGGTGATCGCCAATGCGATCATAAACTTTTTGTAGGGATTCAAATAGGCGATCCTGCCGGCCAGCTAAATCATCTTGGCCAGGATAATTAGTACCATCGGCAAACCAAAGTTTTAGATCCTTAGCCCCTGTAATGTCCATAATATCTACACACTCAAGTAGATGATCAACCGCTTTTTGACGGATCTTCTTATCAAAGTGACATACAGAGCCAAATTTATAATCATCATCTTGGAAGGTATTTGAATTTATTGTGCCCAGGTAGACACCATTATCTTTTGCATGCTTTGCTAACTTTGCGTAATCATCAACCTTGTCCCAAGGAATATGCATGGCAACTGCCGGAGCCGCTCCGGTGTACTTATGTACTTGAGCCGCATCTGAAATCTTTTCATATGGGTCTCGTGGCACACCAGGTTGAGCAAAGACTTTAAAGCGCGTACCGGAGTTTCCATACGCCCAAGATGGAGTCTCAATATAGAAGCGCTTAAGTACTTCCTTTGCCTCTTTTGCTGATGCCATTTTTTATACTCTCCCTTTTTGTCAGTTGATGGAAAAAACTTTACTAATTTAAGTGGAACACCTCTTCTAATTGCAAAAATCCTTCATCTGGTCGCTTGCCCTCTAATGCCACAAAAAACTCAGCCATCTCCGCTTGCCACTTGGCATTAATCTCAGTCTTCTCCATGCCAGCTTTTGCCGCAGCAAGTGATGGTGTCTCTAAGTATCCAATTAGGGTGCCATCACTTCGATCTAAATATAAAGAGTAGTTGTGCCAGCCGGTCTGACTTAATGCAGCTAGCATCTCTGGCCAGACTTGAGCATGCCGTCTGACATACTCATCCATTTTCTCTTTGCGAACTTGTAATCTAAAACAAACACGCTCCATTAATTAATACCTGGCCTTCATAAAATCTAGGGATTTTTTGGCTAAATCATCGGAATCACTCCATAGGTTTCGCCAAACACATAAAGTATTTGATAGCGATGGATCTACCACCGCAGATGAGAAGGATTCAAAGGTGATTGGACCTTTGTAATTAATCTTTTTTAACGCAGCAAAAAATGAATCAAAATCCACATTGCCACTGCCAAGATATCCGCGATGGCTCTCACCGATATGAACATAGCCCAGTCGATCACCAGCTGCGATCACAGATTTTTGCATACCATCCTCTTCAATATTCATGTGATAGGTATCAAGGTGTAAAAAGGCATTTGGCCGATTTACCTCATCTAGAAAATCTAAACCTTCCATACCGGTATTCATAATATTTGATTCATACCGATTAACTACCTCTAGATCAATGTTGATGCCCTTATCAGCTGTGTAATCTGCCAGTCGTTGCATTGCTTTAACTGAGTTGGTTCGATTCTCTTTCGTGGCAGCAGATGGATACTTAGCCAGAGCTGAGTAGATCACCCCACACAACTCGGTGCCACCTAGCTCATGTAATACATCTGCAACCTTTCTAAGTAGCTCATCGCCCTTGGCAACAATAGCTGGATCAGTGCTGGTCACATCATTATGAGCTGATAGGCCTAATGAGGCATGCGCTCTTAATCCAAACTCCTGTAATAAATCTTTAGTTAATTTAGTATCAAAATTCCATGGATCAAATATTGCCAGCTCTATGTAGTCATACCCATTACGAGCCGCAGAGCTGATTGCAGCCCGGGCACTAGTTGGCGACCAATCCCCTACCCAAACTAGAGCATGACCACCAAATTCAATTTGCTTTGCTGCTGGCATTAACTGCTCCTTAAAGTAAATGATTAAATTCTTTTAAGATACGCCCATTCTTTCACTCTTTCTCAGGGGTGTCCAACTTTTCTAAAAGTAATATCAGTATTTAAACAGCAAATAAAAAAATAGGGCGGCCTATTTCTAGGCCGCCCTATTTAATAAGACGAAATTAAACTTCTAAATTAGAAGTTGAATTGGTCTACGTTTGCAGCAGTGAACACAGTTGCTGGGCCTAGGATAACTTCGTTTCCTACTGCACCCTTTGTAACTGTACGAGTCTTTAGACCCTTATCACCCTTACCGGAAGCAATTTTTGCTCCGACCTTAACGCTTTGCTTCTTGTTCACGATTGAGTTAGCAATCTGAACTGAAACGTATCCGAAGTTTTCAACATCCCATAGAGATGCTTGAGCTCCAGAACCGTCCTTGATGTATGTCTTCATGTCATTTGGAAGACCTAGACCAGTTACGAAAACCTTGCCCTTTGAAGCTGAGCCAGAAACATACTTAGCTGCAGCAACAATACCTACTGAGGTAGGAGCAACGATTGCCTTGATGGTTGGGTACTTCTGAATTAGACCTTGGGTCTCAGTTGTTGACTCTTCTGGCTTATCTAGACCGTAAGCAGTTGCTACAACCTTAACATTTGGATACTTAGCAGCAAGCTCCTTCTTCATGAAATCAATCCATACGTTCTGGTTGGTTGCATCTGGAGTTGTTGAAAGGATCGCGATATCGCCTGAACCACCAGCAAGATCAGAAGCAGACTTAGCAAGAG
>CAEZTE010000011.1_pt1 | contig 24639 bp, 27 predicted proteins | sample 7264151 | NCBI WGS metagenome assembly CAEZTE01 (sample SAMEA6813796, study PRJEB35770) | freshwater metagenome | biome: Freshwater; feature: Freshwater reservoir; material: water | place: Czech Republic | collected 2015-06-16 | depth 0.5m m | reverse complement strand
TCTGCTGCAAATTGAACAGATTTCTCTAAAAAGTCAGCTGGCTCATAAACTGCATCAACAACTCCAAGGGCAAGTGCATCTTTTGATTTCATCATGGTGTTGTTATTTAGTGCATTTAGAATAATCACTTGAACGGCATTTTCTGGTCCTATTAACTTTGGAAGCAAAGTAGCCCCACTCCAACCAGGAACAAGTCCTAGGAAGCATTCTGGTAATCCAGTAAATGCAGTAGTTGCCAGAGTTCGATAGTGGCAATTAAGTCCAACTTCAAGACCTCCGCCAAGTGCTAACCCATTGATAAATGCAAATGTTGGCTTTTTGCTTTCATGTAGTTTTAGGAAAACTTCATGCCCTAAATCGCCAATTGCAATAGCTTGAGATTTATCGGTCAAAAATCCCATAGCCGACAAATCAGCACCTGCTGCAAAAATAAATGGCTTACCGGTAATTGCTATCGCAACCGCATCTGATTTTTGCGCCTCATCTATCGCCTTGGATAGTGATTGCAAAGATGCTGCGCCAAATGTATTTGGGCGATTATGATCTGCGCCATTATCTAAGGTAATCAAAGCCAAATCTGCCTGATTGCCAAATGGTGCCATCGAAACCATTCTTAATATTGCATTAGTAACTACTTCATCAGGAGCACCAGCTAGTGTTGTTATATCTGACATTATTTATCACCCTTATAGTTTGGATTTTCCCAGATAACTGTGCCGCCCATGCCAAGCCCAATACACATAGTTGTAATTCCATAGCGAACTTCAGGATGCTCTTTAAACGCATTACCAAGATTTAAAATCAATCTAACGCCAGAGGATGCAAGAGGGTGTCCAACTGCAATGGCGCCACCATAAATATTTACCCGCTGATCATCATCTGCAATACCAAAGTGATCTAAAAAGGATAGAACTTGAATGGCAAAGGCTTCATTTATTTCAAATAAACCAATATCGGTAATATCTAACCCAGCCTTTTTTAATGCTTTTATAGTGCTAGGAACTGGTCCATATCCCATAATCTCTGGCTGAACACCAGCGAATGCAAATGAAACCAGTTTTGCTTTAATTGGAAGGTTTAACTCTTTTGCCTTACTTTCTGAAGCCAAAATTGCAGCTGTGGCGCCATCATTTAAGCCGGCTGCATTTCCCGCAGTTACTCTGCCGGCAGCTCTAAATGGAGTTTTTAAAGCACCTAGCGCCTCTAAGGTGGTTTGCGGACGAGGTGGTTCATCAACAGTTGCCACGCCCCAGCCCAGTTCAACAGTTCTAGTAGCCACTGGAATTAAATCAGGTTGAATTTTATTTGCACTATAGGCGGCAGCAGTTTTTTGTTGCGAAGCTAATGCGTATTTATCTGCGCGCTCTTTAGTTAAGTGTGGAAACTTATCATGCAATCTTTCTGCAGTTGCACCCATCTGTAATGCATCGGTGTCAACAATTTTTTCAGCTAAATATCTTGGGTTTGGATCCATACCATCACCCATTGGGTGATTTCCCATATGCTCAACTCCACCAGCAATTGCTAAATCATATGCACCCATATTTATGCCACCGGCAATTGTGGTTACGGCGGTTAAAGCGCCAGCACACCATCTATCTATGGAGTAGCCCGGAACAGAGTTTGGAATTCCAGCAAGAATTGCAACTGATCGCCCAATATTCATTCCTTGATCGCCAGTTTGTGTGGCGGCAGCAATTGCAACATCATCAATTTGATCTAACGGAATATTAGGATTTCGCTCTAGTAGGCCTCGAATACAACGAACCATAATGTCATCGGCTCTTGTTTGGGCATATAACGAACCAGCTTTACCAAATGGGGTTCTAACGGCATCAACTAATACAACATTGGTTTTTGATGTGGCGTTCTTACTCATTTGCTAGGCCCTGACCATTTCTATTAGGTATAGGGCTAGGTTACTCGCCAGTAATCAAAATGGGTAGTGATCTTTAGGGTGGCCCTAAATCGGCTGCTCGAGCTCTAAATCACTTTCAACTGGCTCGGCAATGATCAGCGGCTCCTTTTGCCCAAGGGCAAAGGTTAATTTGTTTTTGATCTGCTCGATCTGCCAAGACCTAGCGCCCATTTGCGCTAAAGATTTTTCGACATACTCTGGGTGCTGCTCTGTATTTATAGGGGGATCTTGCCAGCATAGTTTTCGAACTAGCTCTGGGGTGACCAAGTTCTCCTGGGGAATTTTTAACTCATTTGAAATCTCTAATAGCAATGCTCGAGCGTGGGTGAGTCTGGCATATCCGATTGGATTCTTTTCCTTCCACACTCTAATTGGTGGCAAACTTTGTGAGGCCACTTTGTATTCAGGTTGGTTATCAAGGGGTGTAGCTAGCGCTTGGTTAATTGTTTTGAGCCATCGATTAAATGGTGGGGCTTCTAATTTTGTCCGCCAGCCAATAGTTTTCGCCACCGTCTCTAAATCCTTTGGGCAAGTAATGGCCAAAGTAATTATTGCCTCATCTGCCAAGACTCTGCCAGGGGCAATATCTAGCTCAGAAGCTAGCTCATTACGGGAGATCCATAGATCTCTAACAATTGTAAGTGTTAGCCGATCTCTAACTTTATGCATGCCCGATGTCCTGCGCCAACGATCAGCTTTAGGTTCATCTGAAAAAACATAATTATTATAATTTTTCAAAATTGCAGCAAAATCTTGCTTGGCCCAATCTAATTTATTTTGTTCAATTAACATGCCCTCAATAGCATCTCTGATCTCAAGCAAAATATCGACATCAAGAGCTGCATAGTTAAGCCACTCACTTTTTAGTGGTCGAATAGACCAGTCAACTGCAGAATGCTCTTTTGCAAGTTGCAGTTGTAATAAACTTTCGGCAAGTGGGCCTAAGCCAACGCGCTCGCAACCGGCAATTCTTGCTCCTAATTCAGTGTCAAATAGTTTTTTTGGTTTTAATCCAACCCCGATTAAACAAGGAAGATCTTGCGTGCTTGCGTGAATAACCCACTCTTGAGAAGAAAAATTCTCATTGAATGTATCCCATAATTTAGAATTTTTCAGCGGTATTGGGTCAATTAGATGCAATCCACCACCATCTCTAAAAATTTGAATTAGATAAGCACGTTGGCTATAGCGATATCCCGAGGCTCGTTCTGCATCTATAGCAAGTGGCCCGGTACCAGCTGCTAGATTTGAAATTGCTTGCGCAAAGGATGCTTCATCTTCGATTAATTTTGGCAGACCGTTTCGTGGAACTAGTAATGCACTAACCATCTATTTACTGTTAACTTTTACGAGATATTGATGAGACGCCCTCTGGAATTGGCTCTAACCCTGCAGTCAACTCAAGTAATTCCAGCCAAGCTTGTAAGTGATTTACTAACTGAGTTTCAGAGGTTGGGGTCCATGAAGCTCTAATTTCAATCTCTGAATTTTCATCTTTTTCTTCTAATTCACCAAAGGAAGCACTTGCAACCCGAGTGACTGTGCCACTGGCTGCAATGTAATCACAGTTATGTTTTTTTAAAGATTCAATTAACCAAGCCCAGCCAATTTCTGGAAGTAGTGGATCTGAGGCCATCTCTAAATCAATCGCCGCCCGGGTAAAGGTTACAAATCGCCACTGTCCGCCCCAGCCCTCTTGCCCATCTGGGTCATGCAATAACACTAATCGCCCAGTAGCTGCATCCTCTAAAACATCGGCAGTAAGTGCCAATGCATGTGGTGCAAGTTTTTGTGGTGCAGGAACAACCTCAAGCAAAATTTCACCACGTGGCTTTAACGCCAAAATTGGTGCTACTAGTTGTTCGAAATTTGGATTCACTCCCAAATGATAAATTGATTTAAAGGTAAGTAAGCGTAGGCGCGAGCGCTAAGATCATAAATCCAACCAAATCTAGATAGTAGGCTACCGAAATGGCCACATTGTTAGCACTTTTATCTTCAGTTCTTTGGGGAGCTGCAGATTTTTTTGGCGGCAAATTATCTAAGAGATATCAAGCAATTGCAGTAACTGCTGTCTCGCAAGCATTTGGTTTACTAACTGGAATAACCATAGTTTTAGTCAGCTCCTCCTGGCTTGCGCCAAGCTTAAGTTGGGATAACTACTTTTTATCTGGCGTATTAGCTGGATTATTTGGCTTTGTGGGATTAATTGCTTTCTATACCGGATTGGCAACTGGCAGGATGGGTGTAGTTTCACCAATTGCCTCCCTTAGCGTTCTAATTCCACTTACTATCGCATTTATAAATGGTGAGAAGCCAAACTCAACCCAATTAATTGGCATGAGTATCGCTTTAACTGGCGCAGTCTGTGCAAGTGGGCCAGAGATTAGAGGGGGTGTTGCAGTAAAACCTGTTCTCCTAGCCGTAGTTGCTGCGATTGGTTTTGGTTTTGCAGTTAACTTTATCGCTAAGGGATCTACTTCAAGTGCGATTATGACCATGACCACCATGCGGTTTACTACATTTATAATTGCAATTTTCTTATTTGCAAAATACCGAACCTTTGGCGGGTTTACTAAAAAAGATCTACCAGTTTTAATCTTGCTTGGGGCAGCTGATTTTATCGCTAACCTATTGTTGGGTGTAGCAACTACCAAGGGGTTAGTCTCACTTGCGGTCGTACTTGGTTCGCTATTTCCAATTGTTACGGCACTTATGGCATTTAAACTTTTGCATGAGAGATTACATAAGGTGCAATATATTGGCATTGCATTGGCAATTATGGGGGTAGCAGTTATTTCAGCTGGCTAGTTTTTTATACTTTCTAAATTCGCAATCTTCAATTTTTTCACTTTCTAGCAGTTCAAAGTTTTCTACTAAATCACTTATCGAGATCCTATTCTCACCCTGCTTATCTAGATTCACGGTCAGGTATAGGTAATCAATAAGTGATTGATCAATCATTTGCATAAGTAGGTTTGGACCTGCCTCAACTAGAACATTTATCTGTGGTTGTTCGGATTGAAAGTTATTACTTATTTCAGCTAACAGCTGGGCTGGGGTTAATTGAAATTGCTTAGCAAGTTGATTTTTTGGCTGCAATCGAATTTTTGCATGGGTGAGGATATAAAGCGGGATAGGGGTGCGCTTATACGGCTCTCGCCGGGCGGTATTTCCCCCGATGATTATTAGCTCCTGATGATCTCTTAATTGATGAAATCGCAATCGATCTGGCGCAGTTGAGAGCGCTGTTGATGAGCCATTTAATGTGGTGGAGCCATCCTGGCCAACAATTAGATTGGCGGTAACGATTAACGGCTTCATAGGCACAGGCTACCGCCACTGTCAGTGGGGGCAGATAACCTTATTTTCTATGATAATCAATTGTGATAGTTGCACTATGAAAAACATAGCTTGCAGTGATTGTGTAATTACTGTCTTGCTAAATATAAAGCCACTTCCTGGCAAAACTGCTGAGTTCTCAGCTCAAGATCAAACAGTGATCAATCATCTTTCAACTGCTGGCATGGTGCCGCCACTTAGATTTAAGCCAGGCCGGGCCGGATAGGTCAGCTCTGAAAATTAGGCATAAACCCCGCTTAGCAGCCTTAAGTTTTGGGTAATTCTCAGCACTTTACGCTTGAGTTAGGTTGAGTTCTGCCTATTGTGGTGGTTAGCCTTTATTAATGAGGTTATCTCTTCGGGCAGCTACGGCCTTTTTTGTGGCAGCTGGCATCTTGCTACCAATTGAAGCAAATGCCGCTCCCTCCTTACTTGAGGTGCAAGGTCGAGTTAGAGATCTAGAGGAGCAAGCCACCACCGCAGCTGAAGGTGCACAAGAGGCTAAGTATCAATTATCTAAATTAACTAAGACTTTAACCTCTGTGCAACAACAAGCAAGCCAACAGGGTGAATCAGTTAAGCAGATGAATAAAACTATTGGCGCAATAGCGGCTGAGCAGTATAAGGCCGGACCATTAAGTCAATCTCTTGAACTTTTATTCTCAACTGACCCGCAACTTTATTTATCTTCAGCAGGTGCACTAGAAGCTGTGACTAGAAAAAAGAGTGAAGATTTAAAGAAGTTCTCAGTTGCAACCCAAAGACTTAATGCAACCACCTTTACCGTAAGTGATAAATTAGCCTTAGTAAAGGCGGCTGAGGCTAGATTCAAAAGACAATTAGCTATTGCAAATTCAAAATTAGCTGAGGCAGAAAAACTCCTGGCTAAGTTAACCGCTGCCGAGCGGGAGCGACTTGCTCGATTAAATGAGGACCAAGAAAATGCCGATCAGAAAAATTCTCTCGCCGAAGGTGGTAAATACGCTGGTGTATCAGGCAGGGCTGGAACAGCTATTAAATATGCTTTAGCTCAAATCGGAGATAAATATGTATTTGGTGCATCAGGGCTTACCTATTGGGATTGTTCTGGTTTAACTATGCGCGCCTTTAAGTCAGCCGGAGTGTCATTGCCGCACTCATCACGAGCACAGTATCGATATGGCAAATCAATTCCTAGAAATCAATTACAAGCTGGGGATTTAATATTTTTTGGTAAACCAATCTCTCATGTGGCAATTTACTTAGGACCCAATCGAATGTTGCACGCTCCTAGATCTGGTAGTCGAGTAAAGATTGCAACTATGGATATGGGTAGAAAACCTTATATCGGGGCTCGCCGTTTATAACTTGGAAAAAGTTTTATTAGTTACAAATGATCTCGGGCCAAGAGCTGGGGGAATTGAAACCTTTATTCTTGGATTAATCGCCGGATTACCAAACTCTTCATTAGTAGTTTATACATCCTCCCAACCGGGTGCTGCTGAGTTTGATAAACAATTATTTGAAAAACATGGAGTTGAGGTAATTCGAGATCGCGCCAAAATATTACTGCCAACACCGCGCATTAATAAAAAGGCAGCCAAGATCTTAAAGCAACATCAGATAACTCGAGTTTGGTTTGGAGCAGCTGCGCCATTAGCACTGATGTCAGGTAATTTAAGAGCTGCTGGTGCAAAACATATCATCGCACTTACTCATGGGCATGAGTTGTGGTGGGCTCGTATTTTTATCCTTAAATCCTTGATGCAAAAAATAGTAAAACAGGTGGATTACTTAGGCTATTTAGGGGAGTATACAAAGAGTATTTTAATAAAATTAGATAGCAGCGAGGATAAATTTGTTCAGATTGCACCAGGAATAGATACTGAGTATTTTTCACCACGGCCTAAAAATCAGAAGTTAATTCTTAAACATAGACTTGATCAAAGAAGAGTAATAGTTTCAGTCGGACGCCTAGTACATCGTAAGGGACAAGATCAATTAATTGAGGCCCTGCCAAAGGTATTAATTAAATATCCAGATGCAGTTTTACTATTTGTCGGTGATGGCCCGATAAAAAGTATGTTACAAAACTCAGCTAGGCAGTTAGGGGTTACCAACAGTATTGCGTTTACTGGAAAAGTTTCACACAATGATTTGCCAGATTACATAAGCCTTGGTGAAATATTTGCCATGCCAGTTAGATCACGATTTTTTGGATTAGAGGTTGAAGGGCTAGGTATTGTTTACCTAGAAGCTAGCGCATGTGGCCTGCCGGTAATTGCTGGTAATTCAGGCGGTGCTCCAGATGCAGTCCTTAAAGATGTTACTGGTCTAATTGTTGATGGTACTAGCTCAGATGAAATTGCAGATGCAATCTGTAAATTACTAGATGATCCAATGCGAGCAAAGCAAATGGGCCAGGCTGGTAGAGGATGGGTAATTGATAATTGGCAATTATCAATCTGGTCAGATAAATTTAATAAATTATTATTTAAGAATTAGTTTTTCAGAGATAGCAATACTCACAGCCTGTGCTCTATTGGCAGCTTCAAGTTTTCGATAAATCGCAGCCAGGTGGGATTTAATTGTTGCCTCGGATAAAAACAGAATACTTCCCATGGCTGATGCAGTTGCACCCGAGGAAAGCAGTTGCAGCACCTCTAATTCCCGCTCAGTTAGGCCAAAATCTTTCCGCTTAGCACCGTCTTTAAAACTACCTAGTTTTATGAAATCTTTCCGATCCGTTAGCACTGTTTTTACGACCTCAATTAAATTCTCTACGGGGGAGCCTTTAGTTATGTATGCCCGAGCACCAGCCGCTTTAGCTGTTATGAGAGTATCTAAATCATCCTCCATAGTTAAAACTACAAAAGCACAGTTTGGATTTTGAACTATACCTACTTTGATTAATTCGATACCACTAGCAGATCCAAGATTTAAATCAACGATGCAGATATCTGGTGTAGTTGAGTTAAGCAGGGCCACCCCTTCACTGAGGGATGAGGCCTCACCAACGACACTTATCTCATCCTTATTTAGTGCTTGACTCAATCCTTTTCTGATAAGTGGGTGATCATCAACTAAAACTACCTTTATCAATTTAATATGATTTCAACTTTTGTGCCATCAGTATTTGAATCTATATTCACCTTAGCGCCAATTAAATGCATGCGCTCACTTACTCCAGTTAGGCCATAACTACCATTTCTACTCTTGGCACCCCCTGATCCATTATCAATAATTGTTATTTTATCTGGCTCTAAGTTGATAGTGATTTGGGAACAGCCAGAGTGGCGCTTAGCATTAATAACTAGCTCTCTAATCGCCCGTAGTACATCAAATTTAATGTTGGAGCGCAATTGAATTTGGCCGGTAAAGATTAATTCGATATTAGAGTTTTCTAAAATTGAGCCAACTTGTTCACTTATTTGAAGAGTTGAAGATTTACTTGAATCATTTCGCAGCTCAAATATTTCATCACGAACTTGCTTTATGACACCAGAAAGAGTTGAGCGAATCTCCCTGATCACCCGGCGATTGTTATTGTCCAGGCTGGGATCACCTACTACTTGATCTAGTTGATATCCAACTGCAGCAAGCTCTTGCGCCAAACCATCATGAAGCTCTCGAGCAAGTCGAGATCGCTCAGTGTTAGGCGAAGAGTTCATCAATCTCGCGAGCAAACTGTTGCGAAACAACATGTCGCTTGACTGATAACTTGGCAGTTAATTGACCGCCGGCAATGGTGAAATCAACTGGCAGAATAGTAAATTTTCTAATTGATTCAGCACGGCTGACTGCCTTGTTAGTTTCATCAACTGCCGTCTGAATTACATCAATTAAGGTTGGATCCTTAGCTAAGTCAGCAATGGATGCACTCTCTTTTTTATTTGCAACTGCCCACGGCTTAATTGAATCTGGATCGATGGTAATTAGAGCTGCGATAAATGGTTTGTTATCGCCAACCACCATACATTGGCTAATCAGTGGATGTGAGCGCAAGCGATCTTCTAGAACAGCTGGTGCCACGTTTTTACCACCTGCGGTAACAATTAATTCTTTCTTACGGCCAGTTATTGATAAGTAACCCTCTTCATCTAACTGTCCAAGATCTCCTGATCTAAAGTAACCATCTGAGGTGAAGACTTCGGCATTAGCGGCATCATTTTGCCAGTAGCCATTCATCACGATTGCGCCTTTAATTAAAACTTCACCATCATCTGCAATCTTTATTGTGGTGCCAGGGATTGGCTTACCAACTGAACCGACCTTATGTGACTTGGTTAAATTCAAAGTTGCACCAGCAGTGGTTTCTGTTAAACCATAACCTTCTAGAACTCTTACGCCAGCGCCACGGTAGAAATGGCCCAATCTGGTACCAAGGGGAGCACCTCCTGATATTGCAGCCTCCACTCGACCACCTAAGCCAGTGCGAATCTTTGAATAAACTAATTTATCAAATAGCGCGTGCTGTAATTTAAGAAGTGGTGAAATTTTTTTACTGTCTAGAGATTTACTGTATTCAATTGCCACCTCAGCAGCTTTATGAAATATCTTTCCCTGACCCGCTGCTTGAGCTTTTGCTTCGGCACCGTTGTAAATTTTTTCAAATATTCTAGGTACAGCTAAGACGAATGTTGGTTTAAATGAAGCAAGATCTGCTGGCAACTTCAGTAGATCGCTGCAATGACCAAGATGTAGCCCGGCAGTAATAGAACCGATCTGAACCATTCGACCAAAAACGTGGGCAACTGGTAAGAAAAGAAGGGTTGATCCACCTGATTTTAGGAATAGATCACTGGCACCATTTACAACATTTCCACACTCAGAAAGAAAGTTTCCATGAGTCAGTTGTACGCCTTTTGGCTTGCCAGTCGTACCAGATGTATAAATTAATGTCGCAAGAGTTTCAGGCTTCAAATCTGCCCTACGTTTATTTATCTCTTCCTCGCTTACGTTTTTTCCTTCGTGAGCTAAGGTAGCAAGTGCGTTATAGGTAATATTCCAAATGTTTTTACAGGTCGATGGCATAACTGGCTGGACTAACTCTGCCAATGCTGGTGTTTCCACAATTATGGCGACCGCTCCTGAGTCGGTGAGAATCCACTCAACTTGTTCAGCACTTGAGGTTTCATAAATAGGAACAGAAACTGCTCCGGCATACCAGATTGCAAAATCTAAAACTGTCCACTCATAGCGAGTTTTTGCCATGATTCCAACCCGGTCACCAAATTTGATCCCAGAAGCAATTAAACCTTTAGCAACAGATTTAATTTCCTCTTCATAATCTTTAGCAGTTACCGGCTGCCAGCCATTACCCATTGGGCGGGATACCAAAATACGTTGTGGCTCCATAAGAGCTCGATCGGCAATTAGATTAGTTAGGTTGCCAGTGGTCGCGGGTGGAACTAGTGCTGGAATGGATATCTGATTCATGGCCACACGCTACTGGCAGGGGGGCGTATTTTGCTAGAGCCCAACCCAACTTTTTACTGGTGTTTAGCAACGGGGTTACTTCAGGGTAACCTTGCGCCATGTCTAATCCAACTAGTTCAACCGTTTCTATATCCGCATCCGCCGATGAGGTAAGAGCGGTGTTATTTGATATCGCAAATTACCCAAGCTGGTCGAGCTCATTTAAATCAGCAACAGTTTTGGCAAGCGATGGTGATGGTAGGGCCACTCAGGTAAAACTCAGCGTTGACGCCGGCGCCCTGAAGGACAAACCAACATTAAATTACGATTGGTCAGGCTTTCCAGATCGAGTTGATTTCTCATTAGAGGATGCTGATTTGTTAACTGAAATGAGTGGGGCTTACATCGTTAAAGATAATGGCGATGAAACTGAAGTTACCTTCGAAATGACAGTAGCACTTTCAATGCCAGTGCCTGAGATGATGCGCACTAAGGCAGAAAAAGCAACCATTGACCTGGCTTTAAAGCAGTTAAAGGAAAAACTGGAAAATTAATTTGAGCAATCAAATTCCCAGCTCAGCTATAACAATTGGTATTGATATCGGTGGCACCAAGATTCTTGGTGGGCTAGTTGATAGTTCAGGAAATATCTTGTCGGCTACTAGACGAGATACACCTAAAGCAGGTGGTGATGAGCTCTACCTTCAAATATGTGAGGTTATTAGAGAGCTAAATAGTAAATCTGAAGTATCCGGAATTGGAATTAGCTGCGCTGCTTTAATTTCTGCAGATCGCAGAACTGTGATCTCTGCTCCAAATATTTCAAATTGGAATTTTGTAAACTTAGGAGAACGCTTAGAGCGAGATTTTTCACTGCCAGTAGTGGTTGAAAATGATGCTAACGCTGCAATGTGGGCTGAGTATAAATTTGGAGCTGCTAAAGGTTTTAATCCAGTTATGTTTTTTATTATTGGCACTGGTATGGGTGGTGGCTTTGTGGTCGATGGCAAGTTATATCGCGGTGCTTATGGCATCGGTGCTGAGTTTGGCCACATGAAAGTTCAAAGTGAGGGAATTTTGTGTGGCTGTGGGGCAATAGGTTGTATCGAACAATATGCATCAGGTAGTGCACTAATGCGATATGCCAAAGAGGGGATTGCTGCTGATCCAGTATTAGGTAAAGAGATTCTAAATTTGGGTGATGGCAGCGTTAGTGGCTTAACTGGCTCTATCCTTACTAAAGCTGCGCAAGCTAATAATCAGATCGCAATCTCAGCCTTTAATACCTGCGCTGATTGGCTAGGTAGTGCCATTGCTTCATACACACTCTTGCTGGATCCGGCAGCGATAATTATTGGCGGCGGTGTTATTGATGCTGGTGAAATGTTTTTAACCCCAGTCAGAGAAGCAATGGGAAGATATATGCCATTTGCCGATACTCACCCGGCGCCAAAGATAATTGCAGCTAAATTTGGTAACAATGCTGGCTTAATTGGGGCTGCAATATTAGTTAGAGAGTAGCGCCATCATCAAAGTCATCATTGGCTCTGGCAGTTCGCCAGATTATTACCGCTACTGAAGTAAGAAAGCCAAGCACTACTGGCCAGGGACCGTATATTTTAAAATCTAAAAATAAGTACGCGATTAAATAGAGAAAACTTGCCCCCAATAATGCGATAGAAATTCGTTGGGTATTGTCTAGATCAATAGCTTTTGGATTTGGGGCAGTAAATTTCTCACTAATCTCAATTTGATCCAACTGATCTAAATATGTAGTTGGCGAGGATTGATCCAGGGATAGACCTGAGACTATTGAATCAAATTCAGCATCGACTAAATCGCGCTCATTAAAATCAGTACCCCGCTTTAAGGCACCAGATAAGACATCTTCAATAAATAATTTACTTTCGATATTTAACTGCTCGGCATCATAATCTAGCGGGACATTATGGAAAGATTTTTCAAAGATTACCTCTCGAATATCAACTGAAAAGACATTATCGATAATTGTGGTGGAGTTTTCGGGATCAACTGCATGATCATTAATTGAGTAAGCAACCATTAGGGGTAGATCTATTAAGTAAAGATCTTTTTCTACTAGCTTCCAAAATTTGCGCATTGAATCTAGGGCTTTTAGTGGAATTCGGCCGTAGCTATGTTTTGGTGGATTTGGTTTAGCAATATCTGTCGGCCCTTTTTTGACTGACGGAATTAAGTATTTAAGAACCGGTGTAAATTTGAGAATAAATCGGCGATCATGAATTGCAGCATTAAGTATTATCAAGCCCTCTACTTCAGCACCTCGAATTTGGCATAACCTAAGTGCTAAGGCTGCGCCCATTGAAAATCCAGCAATAAATACTCGATCACATTTTTCTTGCAGATCTAAATAACTTTTTTCAACCTCAGCAAACCAATCTTGCCAGGTGGTTTCATTTAACTCTTCCCAACTACTGCCATGACCTGGCAAACAAGGAGCATTAATTGTGTAACCAGATTTATTTAAAAATTCAGCCCATGGCCTGATAGTTACCGGAGAGCCAGTGAAACCATGAATTACCAATACCCCGATTTTTCCACCAGAAAGGGTAAAACCAGCTGAGTCGGGAATTGAATTCACGCTCAGATGGTGTCATAGATTGGCTTAGCCACTAAATTAGCCCAGTGCCATACAAGATATTGAAATCATTTCTGATCCCGCTTTTGATGTTTATCTTTCGGCCTAAGGTCTCAGGTCTTAGATATGTGCCAAGTAATGGCCCAGTCATTATCGCCTCTAACCACCTGTCATTTAGCGATTCAATCTTTATGCCCCTGGTCGTCTCTCGTAAGGTCACATTTTTGGCCAAGAGCGAGTACTTCACCTCACCTGGATTAAAAGGATTTATTAAAAAACTTACCTTCATAGCTTTAGGCCAGGTGCCAATTGATCGCTCTGGTGGAAAACGCAGTGAGGCCGCACTGTTAACTGGCTTGCGCTTATTAAAAGAAAATCACTGCCTAGGTATATACCCAGAGGGAACTAGATCTCCTGATGGCCGGCTGTATAAGGGCAGGACTGGAATTGCTCGAATGGCGATTGAGTCGGGCGCACCTGTTGTGCCGGTTGCTATGTATAACACCGCTGAGATTCAACCAACTGGTCAGATTGTGCCTAAGGTAAGAAGAGTTGAAATGGTATTTGGTGAGCCAATGTATTTCACCGGGGATTCAACTGATTTAGATGTATTAAGAGAAGCTACAAATAGATTAATGGAGAAAATTGCTGAACTTTCTGGTCAAGAGTATGTACCAAATATGTACGCCTCAGAGGCCAAGGATGCAATCAAGAAAAGTCGAGAAGATGATGATCAAATAGAAGCTGATGAGGAGTAATTACTCAGCTCCAATAAACTCTTTTCTTGCGCTTAAATAATTACAAAGATCACAATTATCTTTAGCGCTTGGCATTCCACCACTTACTACCGTAATAAAATCAGTTAACCTACTCTGCAGCGCTTGCGGATTTCGCTCAATTGGTCGCCAAGTATGTTTTAGTTTAATTCCAAATCCCTTACTTACATCACCAGCTGGTTCAAGCAGTGACCAAACTAGTAATCCCATCAATGACACCTTTTTTGCCTCACCGGTGGCTGGATGTTCTAGTGCAAAGGCATACGCCTCTAATTGCGGTTGATATAGATCAGTTTTATCTGAATCCTTTGCTTGAAACTTACAATCAATAATGCCAAAGGTGCCATCGGCAAACTCAATCAGCAAATCATATTTTCCACGAATGGCATACTTTGTTTTATTGCCATTTACATCTATTAGGGATGACTTAACCCAGCCACCTAAATCTGCCACCTTGCCAGCAGGTAAAACTGGTGCAATATCTGCTGTAGTTTTACCGGCAAAGTAGTTCTCTTGCATATTTGCCAAATCGCCCACTAGTGGCATAAAACCTGGCGTGCGTAAACCATGGTTGTAATTCAGCCATAGGCAGCGATGACAACTTCCCCAAGAAAAAGTTAAATCTGAAGGGGAAATAAATTCCCTGGCATTTCCAACTGCATTTGATGAGGCCACAACAACTCTTTTCTGCGCAGGCACTCTTAGGCCTGCCCTAATTTAATTTTTTTCCACTGCCTGATAAAGAGTAAGTCTGCCTGCTAGGTATGACATTTTGGTCAAACGCCACGAGAATTTAAGCCCAATCTAGCTAGCTATGAGCGCAGATAAGATGGTGAATATACCCAGAGCAATCATTACTACACCGCCAGTTAAGCGCATAAAGATCAACCTTTTTACATCGCCAGCAAGCCATTGGCGAATTGTGCCGGCTAGTAACCCATAGCTGCCATCTGAGATGAGTGCGATTAAGGCAAAGATAGCGCCAAGTAAAAGTAATTGAGCGGTGACATTATTTTTTTCTTGGTCGATAAATTGGGGCAAGATCGCAGCAAAGAAAACAACTGATTTTGGATTTAACACCCCTACCCAAAAACCGTTACGAACTGAGGTAAAAAAGGATGGCTTGCCACCAACAGTTTTTTGCATATCGGCAGCATCTACCTTGCTGGCTGCAATCGCTGCATAACCTAGATAAATCAGATAGGCACCTCCAGCCCACTGAATACCGTTGTATAAAATCTCTGATCTTTGTAGGAGTGGTCCAATGCCAAGTGCGACCAAGACCGAAACTAAAAACATGCCAGCTGCGTTGCCAATAACGGTGGCGATAGCTGCAACCCTGCCCCAGGCGATCGCCCTGGCAATTGTGAAAAGCACTGAAGGGCCAGGGGCCAAAATGATCAATATCGTGGCAATTAGGTACTCCCAGAGCCTGCTGGGAAGGGCGCTTTGGGTAAACACGCGGTAATCCTATGGGTTGCCTGAGAGTGGATTTTAAGATTTAATACTCGATAGTATCGATTCGATATATCTAATAGATAGGAAGAAATGCGCTCCAGGGCTGAGTCGTTAGAGTTTGCCCTTCTTGGCCTGCTCTCGCAAGGTGCTCTGCACGGCTATGAGTTACGCAAGCGCATGAGTGCAATCTATGGCCCGTTTCGGGCATTGAGCTTTTCAGTTCTATACCCACAGCTTCGAAAGATGTTAGTGGCAAATCTAATTAAGCAATCTTTTACCGATGCCGGTGGTTTATCCCGTAGATCGCGCATTGTTTATGAATTAACCGAAAAAGGCGTGGAGAGATTTTCGCAATTAATGCAAAGTGTTAGCCCAGATACTTTTGAAGATGAAGGCTTTGAGGTTCGATTCGCATTTTTCGGGCCCACCCCTAGAAATAACCGAGTGAGAATTCTTGAAGGACGACATCGAAAATTAGTTGAGAAGGCAGAGATACTCCAAAAGGAGCTAAAGAAAATTCCAGAGGGAATAGATACCTACCTAGTTGAGTGGCGCCGTCACTCATTGGAATCAGCAGAGCGAGAAATCGCTTGGCTGGAAAAGATGATAAATACCGAAAGGAAAAACTCGTGAGCAAAGAAGACAAGGGTGAAATCCGCGTAGCCATCATTGGTGTTGGTAATTGCGCAAACTCTTTAGTGCAGGGAATTACCTACTACAAGGATGCCACCAATGAAACCGAGATCCCTGGGTTAATGCATCCAGTACTAGGTGGATACCACATAAAAAATATTAACTTTGTTTTAGCCCTAGATGTAGATGCCAAGAAGGTTGGCTTGGATTTAGCTGATGCAATTTGGGCCAGCGAAAACAATACAATTAAATTTGCAAACGTAGCTAAGACTGGTGTTACTGTAAAACGTGGCACGACTTTGGATGGTTTGGGTCGATATTACAAAGAGACTATTTCTGAGTCGACAGTTGCGCCAGTAGATGTCGTGGCTGAGTTGAAAAATAACAAGGTTGAGGTTGTAATTTGCTATCTACCAGTTGGCTCTGAAGAGGCTGCTAAGTACTACGCACAATGTGCAATTGATGCTGGTTGCGCATTTGTAAACGCACTTCCGGTGTTTATTGCCTCAGATCCAGAGTGGGCAGATAAATTCACTAAAGCCGGACTACCAATTGTCGGTGATGACATTAAGTCTCAAGTTGGGGCAACTATTACTCACCGAATTATGGCTAAGTTATTCCAAGATCGAGGCGTACACCTAGATCGCACATATCAATTAAATGTTGGCGGCAACATGGATTTTAAGAACATGTTGGAGAGAGATCGCTTAGAGTCAAAGAAAATTTCTAAGACGCAATCTGTTACCTCGCAATTAGATTATGATCTTGGTGATAAGAATGTTCATATTGGTCCATCTGATTACATACCTTGGCTAGATGACCGTAAATGGGCATATGTGCGACTTGAAGGTAGAGCCTTTGGCGATGTACCGCTTAACCTTGAGTACAAATTAGAGGTATGGGACTCACCAAATTCAGCTGGCGTAATCATTGATGCGCTTCGATGCGCAAAAATTGCATTAGATCGAAAAATTGGTGGCCCATTGCTATCACCTTCGAGCTACTTCATGAAATCACCACCGGTGCAATACACCGATGAACAGGCTTTCCAGAAAGTTGAACAGTTCATTGCTGGAAGTATTGATCGATAAAAAAAGAAATTATAAAAAGCCCCTAAGGTTGTTTTAAAACCTTAGGGGCTTTTCCCCTCTTGGAGAGCGAGGGCGTTAAATCGTCGCGTCAGCTTCTACGCGACGAATATGCGCAAAGCCGAGTAGGGAAAGTACTAACATTAAAATTCCGCCAACAGCAGCAGCCCATGCGGCATACATTGCTATCTGACCAATTTGCCAAAAGGCGAAGGAATAAAGAAGCAAGCCTCTTAATGTCTCACCCATAAATAAAGATGTGCGCTGTCCCATAAGTGCTCCTGCCTCAGTTGCTAAGGCAATATTTGCTGGTTCAGCTTTTGATCTAGCAGATACAGCTAATGCCGCACCACTAACCTCTGAGTAAACCTTGCCACCTGCAATCCCTTTTAAGTGTGAACCAATGTAGTAATCGGCATACACCTGGGCTTGCTTACCGCTGGTTAGTGGCATGTTTGAAAATGGTTCCAAAGCTGCTTGTGACTCAGCAGATAGTGATTTAAAACCAGCGCTGGCTTTATCTGGCATAGTAATTTTTTGCTGAGCTAGCTGGGTTGCAACAGATTCATTAGCAAAACTTGCTCCCCAATTAAGCAGAGCAGCTGCTACAAATAAGAATACCGAAAGTCCCAAACCGACAAAGCTGACGATTCGATCGAAGGTCCGACGTTTCATTTATTTTCTCCTAATTTCTCCAGTTTTATAACTATTGAAGAGTTACAAACTCTTCATTGCTATTACTACTCTTAAATTAGGTGCAGTAAATGAAATATCACCAGGGCTAGCACTTACAACAAAATAGTAAGTGGTAGCCCTTAGAGGTAGATCACAATAAAAATATTATTAACTATTATTCGACATGCTGCGAACAGATCTGCTCGCCATTTGGTCCAATAGTTAAATGGGCACAGGTGATTCCTAACTTATCAAAAGCTTTATCTCCAAAGTGAGATCGATATGCAAGTGCTAGCAAAACTCTCACATTTACCTCTGCGGTTGATTTAATCGAAAAAGCATGAGCCGCACGCGAGACCGTATTCTCAACAACTTTTTCAGTATGAGCTGTTGTCTTTGCAATTGCTGAATTAGTCATCCCCTCACACAGGTGCTCACAAACTAAATGTTCAAAGGGCGTTAATTCTCTTAATAAGATATTAAATTCCAAGGTGGCTCTCCAATTCCATCTCCAATTCCATCTCCAATTGTGCTCCTTTTTATGTCTTCCAACCTAACTAATGTGAAAAATCGGCGATTATGCCTATTATTGGCCGGTGAATCAGATTTTGGATCAGATTGAAGGCGCAGTTTTGCGCCTAACGCTCAATCGAGCTGAGAAGAAAAATGCAATAACTCAAGAGATGTATCAAACCCTGGCTGATAAAATAAATAATGCTGCCGGAGATTTTAATATTCGGGCAGTTGTAATTGATTCAAACGGGGATTCATTTACATCAGGTAATGACATTAATGATTTCGCAAATAATCCACAGATGGGTGAAAATTCACCGGTTTTTAATTTTCTATTTGCAATTCACAACTTTCCAAAGCCATTAATTGCAGCAGTAAAGGGCAGAGCAGTTGGAATTGGAACTACTATGCTTTTGCATTGTGATTATGTAACTGCAAATCCAGATACCAAATTTTCCATGCCGTTTGTCTCCCTAGGCTTAGTAGCTGAAGGTGGATCAAGTTATTTATTTCCAAGATTGGTAGGACATGCAAAGGCAAGTGAAATCTTTCTAACTGGTAGAACATTCTCAGCTGATGAGGCAATGCAAATGGGTGTGATAAATAAAGTTGGTGAAAACCAATTAGAACTAGCCATGGAGTTTGCAAATGAAGTATCAGAACAACCACCTACAGCAGTTATTAACACCAAAGCACTTTTAAAAAGTTCATCCCATGAGGCATTAAATCAAGTAATGCTTGCAGAGGGAGAGTTGTTTAAAATGGCAACAGAATCAGATGAGGCGCAAATTGCGTTCATGAATTTCTTAGCAAAAAAGAGCAAGGTTAAATAATGACTCTAGCTGGTAAGAGAATATTTGTTACAGGTGGCTCCCGTGGCATTGGTTTGGCGATAGCGCTGCGTGCTGCCAAGGATGGGGCATCAATCGCAATTGCCGCTAAAACTGCTGATCCACATCCAAAATTACCCGGAACTATTTTTACAGCCGCTAAAGAGATAGAAGATGCCGGCGGTAAAGCTCTGGCAATTCAATGCGACATAAGAGATGAAAATCAAATAAGTGAATCAATGGAAAAGGCAGTAGCTGAGTTTGGTGGAATTGATATTCTCATTAATAATGCATCTGCAATTAATTTAACCAACACCGAAAGTACGCCGGCAAAGCGATTTGATTTAATGATGGGTGTAAATACCAGAGGAACTTTTTTAACCTCCCAAGCCGCTCTTCCTCATTTGCGCAAGAGTGCTAAAGAGGGTAGAAATCCACATATCTTGATGCTTTCACCACCACTTTCTATGAAAGGAAAATGGTTTAAACCACATCTGGCTTACACAATGGCAAAGTATGGGATGAGTATGTGCGTTCTAGGTTTAGCCGAAGAATTAAAGCGAGATGGAATTGGAGTCAACGCGCTATGGCCAAGAACAGCTATTGATACTGCTGCTTTAGCGATGATTCCAGGTATTGATGTTGCCTTTTGTCGTACCCCAGAGATTATTTCAGATTCTGCCTACATAATTTTAAATCGTGCTGGAAAAGAGTGCAGCGGAAACTTCTTTATAGATGATGAAGTTTTAGCCAGTGAGGGTATAACTGATTTGGATAAATATGCAGTTGTTCCTGGTACAAAAGAATTTATAAACGATCTATACGTTGATTAAAGGGTAAACCCGACCGGCAACTCTAATCTATGTTTTTTCAGTAGCGCGCTATCTTTAAGTAAATCAGAGGTTTTTCCGTCGGCTGCAATTACCCCACCTGAAAGTATTAATGCTCTTTCACATAATTCGTTAGCGTATGGCAGATCATGGGTCACCATAATCATGGTGATATTTAGAGATCTTAAAATATCAGCTAGTTCACGCCGGCTGGCTGGATCTAAATTTGATGAGGGTTCATCTAAAACTAGAATCTCTGGCTTCATAGCTAATACAGTTGCGACAGCTACTCGTCGACGTTGGCCAAATGATAAGTGATGTGGTGGACGATCTTTATACTCAAGCATTCCAACTAAGGAAAGTGAATCTTCTACAACCTTATCTAATTCACTATCTCGCAACCCCATGTTGTACGGACCAAATGCCACATCTTGACCTACGGTAGGCATAAATAATTGATCATCTGGATCTTGAAAAACGATTCCAACCTTAGATCTAATCTGCTTCAGCGCCGCTTTATCGGTGCTATCCACCAATTTTCCGGCAACAAAAACCTTGCCATGGCCAGAGGCTAAAATTCCATTTAGGTGCAAAATCAGTGTGGTTTTACCAGCTCCATTTGGACCAAGTAAGGCAACTCTTTCACCTTGTTTAACTTTTAGATTCACACCAAACAATGCTTGATTGCCATCTGGATATGCAAAAGCTAACTCTTCAATTACTAAAGAATCATTTGTCTGCATCACTGATTTATCCTAACCATTAACTTAGAATCGAAATCACTAAGGCAAAAAATGGAACGCAAAGTGAGATCACCCAATATCTAGGGTTATTTGAAATTTGTGCCTCTTTTGGTAGATCACCTTGATATCCGCGGGCGATCATCGCAAGATGAACACGTTCACCTCGCTCATAAGATCTAATAAATAGCGCACCAGCTGCCGTAGCTAAAACTGGCCACTGCCTCACTCCGGTTGCTTCAAATCCTCTAGCAGATCGAGCAACTGCCATTCTTTGCATCTCGTCATTGACCACATTTATGTAGCGCAGCATAAAAGAGGCTATTTGGACCATAGGAGTTGGCAGCTTAAGAATCTCAAGTCCTCGCAAAATCTCTCTGGCAGTAGTGGTTGCGGAAAGATTTATTGCCACCAAAATTCCTAAAGTGCCCTTTGCAACGATACTAGCGCCAGCTAGTAAGCCATCTCGATATAGATTTAATGAACCAATCTCAAATCTTTCGCCCGTGCCAAAAAATGGCATCAAAAGTGCAAAAAATACAAAAGGAATCTCAATTAGAGATCTTTTAGCCACAGTGGTGATCGGCAGCTTAGCAATTTGAGTAACGGTAATAATCATTAAAAAGAAGGCGACAAAGGCTGGCCAATTTGAGATATCGGTGGATACGGCCACAATAATAAAAAGCAGGCCAGCCACAATTTTAATATGTGCTGGTATTTGGTGAACTATAGAGTGGCGATGCAGGTAGAGCCGCTCACCAACATCATGACCATGATGATGGTCTGATTTTTCGTTACTCTCTATTTTATTGATTTTTATTCGGTGCTTTTTTTCGGATCAACCTAAACAAGCCCATAGCTATTAGTGCGGTCGCAGCAACGCCAATTAGGCCGGCAAACCCAACTGATAGGCGGGCATTCTCAAGACCTTTAAAACCGTAATCAGCTAGGGTGAAATCACCAAAAGAATGATCTTTAGCAGTTTCAATAAAGCCCACATCCTCGGCCACTTTTTCTAATCCGTCTGGGGATGAAGATGCGTAGAAGGAAACACCACCAGCGAGAATGGCGCTAATCAGGATGGCGCTTGCAAAAAATTTACGGTTTGAAATTTTCATAATCTATGACCTTATTTCTAGTGGGCTGTTTTTACTATCCCAACCAAAAACTAGATCTGAGCGGCTTGCTAGGACTGCGCTAACTGTTAGAGCCGTAATTATTGCTTCGCCAATTCCAATCAAAATATGAGAACCAACCATTGCATTTAAAACAGTTCCCACCGAAAAAGTTGCATTTGCGCCAATTGCATACTGAATTACAAATCCAATCGCTGCTGCTGGCACTGAGATAAGTGCTGAAATAAAAGTTGCCACTACTAACCAGGATTTCGTCTTAGGCAGGATCTTTTTTAGGATCATAAAGACTATAAAGCTAACCCAGACGCTAATTACTGCCATATTAAAAATACTTAAGCCAAGAGCGGTTAATCCGCCATCGGCGAATAGAAAAGCTTGAATGATCAAGACAACAACAAGTGCCAAAGTTGCCGCATATGGCCCCACCAAAACCATTGCAAGTGCGGCACCAATTAAGTGACCGCTGGTACCGGCAGCTACTGGGAAATTGAGCATTTGAACTGCGAAGATAAATACCGCCGTAAGTCCAGCAAGTGGTGCACTTTGCTCACTTAACTGTTTTCTAGCTCCCTTAACCGCGCCAGCAACCGCAACGGAAGAGGCTGCCGCAAAGGCAGCTGAGGTAGGAATATCGATAAAACCATCCGGAATATGCATGAGCCTAGGTTAATGCAAACGATTCGCATCTGCAAGGATTCGCAATAGATGTTGCTACCCTTAAATCATGAGTTCCAGCCGTATGCCAATAGCCGCCCTACTAGCTTTGATAATTGCCGCTTTCCCCACCCCGCAAGGAGCCTCGGCTCACACCAGGTTAATCTCATCTACTCCGGAAGTTGGGGTAACACTTAATACTTGGCCAACCCAGGTGAAATTAGAGTTTGATCAAGCTTTGGTAGATATTGGGCAAGAAAAATCAAATTTCGTTGTCGTAAATAACTCACTCGGGGATCAAGTTAGCCAGGATGATGAGGTTATAAATGAAAATGTAATCTCAGTATCTTTAACGCCAAATGAGGTTAAGGGGCCGGTTTTGGTCTTCTACCGTGTGGTTTCAGCTGATGGGCATCCAGTTGAGGGTGAATTTGCTTTCAATTTTTCTGAAGAACAAAGTGCTGAGGTTGATTCAATCAATCAGGAACCAACAACAGATTTTCCACTTACTATTTACATAGCCTCAGCAGCTTTTATTGCCTCTGGAATATTTTTTGCAATTTACTCATATCGACGCAGAAATCTAGGATAAATAAAAAACGCCCCAGAGACTGAGGCGTTTTTTATACTTATTTTTATAGATCGTAATACAGTTCAAACTCAGCTGGATGTGGACGTAACCTGACGTAATCCACCTCCTGCTTGCGCTTAAAGTCAATCCAGGTATCAATTAAGTCCTTGGTAAATACACCGCCGCGAGTTAAGAACTCATTATCTTTTTCAAGATTATCCAGTACCGCATCTAATGATCCAGGAACCTGAGGAATTGCTGCTGCCTCTGCTCCCTCTAATTCATATAGATCCTTATCAACTGGCTTTGGTGGTTCGATCTTGTTTTGAATTCCATCTATACCAGCCATCAACATTGCCGCAAATGCTAGATATGGATTTGATGATGGATCTGGGCAACGGAATTCAATTCGCTTTGCCTTTGGATTTGATCCAGTAATTGGAATACGGATACAAGCAGATCGATTTCTAGCAGAGTAAACCAAATTAACTGGTGCTTCATACCCTGGTACTAATCTCTTGTAAGAGTTAACTGTTGGGTTGGTAAACGCTAACAGTGATGGCGCATGCTTTAGCAAGCCTCCGATATACCAACGAGCAGTATCTGATAGATCGCCATAGCCATCTCCCCAGAACAATGGTTTGCCATCCTTCCAAAGCGATTGGTGTACATGCATTCCAGAGCCATTGTCACCAAATAATGGTTTTGGCATAAATGTTGCAGTTTTACCAGCTGCCCAAGCAGTGTTCTTAATGATGTATTTAAATTTCATTAATTCATCTCCAGCAGTCAAGATATCGCTGAAGCGGTAATTAATTTCCATTTGTCCAGCAGTTCCAACCTCATGGTGGGCTCGCTCAACAAGTAGACCTGCTTTGCCAAGATTCATCACCATTTCATCACGTAGATCAGCAAATTGATCTGTTGGTGAAACTGGGAAGTAGCCACCCTTAATTCTGGTGCGATATCCACGGTTTGGAGTGCCATCAGCATCCTCTTCAATTCCAGTATTCCAAGCACCCTCATAAGACTCAATATGATGGAAAGCTTGATTCATTCCAGTTAAGAATCTGATTCGATCAAATACATAGAACTCAGCCTCAGGTGCAAAAAAGGCGGTATCAGCAATTCCAGTTGAACGCATGAACTCAACAGCCTTTGCTACAACACCACGAGGATCGCGTGAGTATGGTGAGTCATCGCTTGGATTATGTACGGAGAATAAAATCACCAAGGTTTTCTCTTTGCGATATGGATCTAAAAATGCAGAAGAGGGGACTGGTAGTAATTTCATATCTGATTCGTGGATAGATTGAAATCCGCGAATAGAAGATCCATCAAACATCAGTCCATCTGTAAACACTGATTGATCAAATGATTCAACCGGTACATTAAAGTGATGTTGAATTCCTGGTAGGTCAATGAAGCGAACATCAATAAGTTTCACATCATTCTTTTTGA
>CAEZTE010000008.1_pt1 | contig 26579 bp, 26 predicted proteins | sample 7264151 | NCBI WGS metagenome assembly CAEZTE01 (sample SAMEA6813796, study PRJEB35770) | freshwater metagenome | biome: Freshwater; feature: Freshwater reservoir; material: water | place: Czech Republic | collected 2015-06-16 | depth 0.5m m | reverse complement strand
GGAAAAGGTCATTACCTTCACGAGTACGCTCACCAACTCCAGCAAATACTGATACACCACCAAAGTTTTCAGCTACTCGATAAATCATCTCTTGGATCAATACAGTTTTACCAACACCTGCACCACCAAATAATCCGATCTTGCCACCCTTAACATAAGGGGTTAGTAGGTCAATAACTTTAATTCCAGTTTCAAACATCTCAGTCTTTGATTCAAGTTGATCAAATGCTGGAGCGGTTCTATGAATTGGCCATCGCTCTTTGATATCTAATGAAGCAGTTGGCACATCTAATGATTCACCCAAGGTATTAAACACATGTCCTTTTGTTACATCGCCCACTGGAACTGAGATCGCACTTCCAGTATCGGTAACGGTTGCACCACGAACCATGCCGTCAGTTGGTTGCATCGAGATGGCGCGGACTAAGTTATCGCCTATATGTTGGGCAACTTCAAGGGTTAACTTCTTGGTCTCACCTGCCAAGGTGACATCAATATTTAACGCGTTAAAGATTGCTGGCATCGCATCGGCTGGAAATTCAATATCCACTACCGGTCCAATTACACGGGCAACACGTCCGGTTGCTGTTTTGACTGACATTATTCGCTCCCTGCGCTAGCTGAGGCGAGCGCATCTGCGCCGCCTACGATTTCACTGATCTCTTGGGTAATTTCGGCCTGACGAGCCGCATTTGCAAGTCGGGTTAACGACTTAATTAATTCATCAGCATTGTCAGTTGCTGATTTCATAGCGCGACGTCGTGCTGCATGCTCACTAGCTGCAGATTGCAACATCGCGTTAAATACTCGAGCCTGAATATAGCGAGGTAGTAGTGCATTTAGTACCTCACCTGCATTAGGTTCGAATTCATACATCGGCAAAATAACTGCCGGACCAGTTGATTCCACAACCTCTAGAGGCAACATTCGTTTTGCATCTGGAGTTTGAGTAATCATAGATTTAAACTCTGTGTAAATAATATGTAGTTCATCTACGCCATTTATATCTGTTTGGGCATCAGCAATGAAGGCATTAATTAATGCGTCAGATACCTCTTTGGCATTGGCATAGGTTGGATTATCAGAGAAACCACTCCATGAGGCTGAAATTTTACGATTTCTAAACTTATAGAAGTTAATTCCTTTTCTGCCTACCAAATATGGATTTACCTCAAGTCCTCTTGATTGCAGTAATGCGATTAATTGATCACCCTCTTTGATTGCCGCATTTGAGTAAGCACCAGCCATGCCTCGATCTGCGGTAATAATTAATACTGCAGCCCGCTTTGGATTAGCAGATGCAGTAGTTAATGGATGATTTGCACTAGATAAAGATGCAACCGCAGATACTGCCCTAGTTAACTCGTTGGCATAAGGAGATGAGGCAGCAACCTTTTGTTGCGCCTTAACAATGCGCGAAGCTGAAATTAGCTCCATCGCCTTGGTTATCTTCTTAGTCGCCTTTACCGACCGCATACGGCGGCGATAAATACGAAGTTGGGCACCCATGGTTTTGTCTCTCTCTGCTTATCTCTTTACTGAAGGAACTTGTCTAGTGATTTGCTCATTATCTACATCATCTAGTGCATCAGCTTTTTTCTCATTAACAGCAGGTGCAACTGATGATTTAAATTGAGTTTTAAATGTTGTAATCGCCTCTTCTAGGGAAGCTACTGTGTCATCAGTTAACTCTCTAGTTGATGAAATTACATCAAAGATTTGTTTGCGCTCTCTGGAAATAAAATCTAAGAACTCAGATTCAAACCTACGGATATCAGCAACTGGAATTGAATCCATCTTGCCAGTTGTTCCAGCCCAGATTGAGGCTACTTGTCGCTCTACTGAGAATGGTGAGTACTGACCTTGCTTTAGTAATTCAACCATACGAGCACCTCGCTCTAATTGCGCCTTTGATGCTGCATCAAGATCTGAACCAAAAGCTGCGAAAGCTTCCAATTCACGATATTGCGCAAGATCAAGACGTAAGCGTCCGGCAATCTTCTTAATCGCCTTTGTCTGTGCAGATCCACCAACACGAGAAACTGAGATACCTACGTTAATCGCTGGGCGAACGCCTGCGTTAAACAAATCAGTCTCCAAAAAGCACTGACCATCGGTAATCGAAATAACGTTTGTTGGAATAAATGCTGATACGTCATTACCTTTTGTTTCAATAATTGGTAGTCCAGTCATTGAACCGCCACCTAACTCATCAGATAATTTTGCACATCGTTCTAATAGACGTGAGTGTAAATAGAAAACATCGCCAGGATATGCCTCGCGACCTGGTGGGCGCCTTAGCAATAGCGATACGGAACGATAAGCCTCAGCTTGTTTTGATAGATCATCAAAAATAATTAATACATGTTGGCCCTTATACATCCAGTGCTGACCAATTGATGAGCCGGTGTATGGTGCTAAGTATTTAAAGCCAGCAGGATCAGAGGCAGGGGCGGCCACAATTGTGGTGTAAGCCATTGCGCCAGCTTCTTCTAATGCTCCCTTAACGGATGCAATAGTTGATCCCTTTTGACCAATCGCAACATAAATACATTTAACCTGCTTCTTTGGATCTCCACTCTTCCAGTTCTCTAACTGGTTAATAATTGTGTCAACTGCAATTGCAGTCTTACCAGTTTGGCGATCACCAATAATCAACTGACGTTGACCGCGGCCGATTGCAGTCATTGAGTCAATTGCTTTAATACCAGTTTGCATTGGTTCCTTAACTGGTTGGCGCTGAACTACAGATGGTGCTTGAATTTCAAGTGCTCTAGTAGTTTCAGCTTTAATCTCACCTTTACCATCAATTGGTCGACCAAGTGCATCAACAACTCGACCAAGGAAGCCATCGCCAACTGGAACAGAGAGAATTTCTCCAGTCCGGCGAACAGTTGTTCCTTCTTCAATTCCGGTGAACTCACCTAAAATAACCACACCGATCTCGCGAACATCTAAGTTCAAAGCAAGTCCTAGTGTGCCGTTTTCAAATTTTAATAACTCATTGGTCATAGTTGATGGCAAACCTTCAACACGTGCAATGCCATCTCCTGCCTGAGTAACGCTACCAATTTCATCCTTGGCAGCTGCTCCTGGCTTGTATGCAGCGACATGTTTTGCCAGTGCATCCCGAATCTCATTCGGGCTGATCTTTACTTCGGCCATCTTCTCTCTCTTCTCTCTTTAAATAACAGGTGCTTTTTAACACCTGTTAAAACTAACTTACGAGCGCTCTGCTCGCTTCTGCTAAACGATTAACAACTGTGCCATCAATTACATCATCGGCGTATCTGATTGAGATTCCGCCTAAAACTTTTGGATCTATTTCGATATTTACATGAACTTCTCTACCCATTTGCTTGGTTAATGCAGCGATCAATGAACTCTTTTGTGTAGGGCTAAGTTCAACTGCAGTTTTAATATGAGCAACCAAACGATTACGGCTATTTGAAACATAGTGGGCATAGGTTGCCAATGTCGCATCAATATTGCGACCTCGGCGAAGGAGTACAACCTTTTTAAGTAGGTTAATGGTGGAGGCTGCGTATTTGCCGTTAACTACTGATTCAACTAGTGAAACTTTGCCTTCATCTGAATCTGCTGTTGTATTAAGGGCTTGGCGAAAATCAGGGTTTGCAATTAAAACTTGTGCAAAATCAAATAATTGATTCTCTAATTGCTCTAACTCATTACTCTTATCAGCTGCAGCACTTGCCGATTCAACCGCCAAATTTTCAATTGCATCTGCAATCTCTGATGGATTTGACCAGCGAAGCCCAGCTGCTTGAGTAACTAGTGCCTTTGTGGCATCACCTATATTTTTACCAAATAAATCAGTAATCAATTGTGTCTTCGAAGCGGTATCGCGTGAGTTATCAGTCAAAGCTCTACGAAGGCCAACTGATGAGCTAAGAACGGTAAGAACGGTAAATAGATCAGTAGAAAATTGGGAGGCTTCAGCAGCTGATTGTTTACTAACATTATCAGCTAATGATTTACGTAGAGTAATAACAGATGCTCTACTACTTCCGCCCAAAATTTTCATGATTACTTACTCTTCTCCAAATCTGCAATAAAGCGATCAACAATGCGAGATTGACGGACCTGGTCATCTAATGCCTCGCCAACAATCTTGCCTGCTAACTCAGTAGCTAATGCACCAACTTCTTTTCGAAGTGAGGTAATTGCTTGTTGACGCTCTGCCTCAATGGAAGCGGTAGCTGCAGCGGTAATTCTTGCTGCTTCAGCTGCTGCCTTGGCACGTAGATCTTCAATAATTGCCGCACCTTGCACTCTGGCATCTTCGCGAATTTTCTGCGCTTCACCCTGTGCTTCGGATAGTTGAGATGTGTACTTTTGCAGTGCGATCTCAGCATCTTGCTGGGCCTTTTCAGCGCGCTCTATTCCGCCAGCGATTGCATCAGTTCTTTCGGCAAATGCTTTTTCGAATTTAGGCACAACTTTTGCACGCAAAACTAAATACAGCAAAGTGAAGGCAACTAAACCAGCAATTAATTCAGCAGTGTGCGGAACTAATGGGTTAAGCGTCTCGCCTGCTGCCCAAGGAGTAATATTTCGATTCAACATAACTAATAGGTAATAGTTATTAGAGTACGAAGGCTAGTACTAGTCCGAACAACGCCAAGGCCTCTGCCAAAGCGAAGCCAAGGAATGCAATTGGCTGCAAAGCACTTCGTGACTCTGGCTGACGAGCAACTCCGCTGATATAGGCTGCGAAGATCATGCCAACGGCAAGCGCAGGTCCGATTGCAGCAAGACCGTAACCAACTACGTTCAGTGATCCTGTCATTTCTTTTCCTCTTTCTCTTATCTAGGTTGTGTTTACTTTTGGTGCATTTATTACATCTTTACTTAACCCTTGCTAGTGCTCATCTGCTAAAGCTCCAGCGATGAACATGGCAGTTAGTAAAGTGAAAAGATATGCCTGAAGACATTGAACCATAAATTCAAAGAAGGTAAGTACTATGCCAAAGCCAAAGGCAAATGGTGCAACTAATTTAAGTCCAATAGCCCCTTGTAGCAGGTAGTCACCGCCAAGGAAGAAAACAAGAAGCAAAAGGTGGCCAGCAAACATATTGGCAAATAAACGAAGTGAGAGCGTAACTGGTCTAACTATTAAATAGGTAGCAACTTCAATTGGCGTAAGAATTACGTATACAGCCTTTGGAACTCCTGGTGGAAACATTATCTCTTTAATATAAGGAAATAATCCCTTATGTCTGATTGCCGCATAGTGGAAAACCACAAATGTGATGATTGCTAGTACGTATGGGAATGAAACTCGAGACATTGTAGGGAACTGCAGAAATGGCACAATACCGAAAATATTATTAGTTAAAATAAAAGTGAATAAAGTAAACAAGTAAGGAACAAAACGCATAAATTCATGGCCAATAACATCACGGCCCAATTCATTTCGAACGAATGAATAAACTGATTCGCCAGCAAATTGCAGCTTGCTTGGCACAACCGAGGCCTTACGTGAAGCAGATATAAAAAATACGCTAACTAAAATAACTGATAAGAATGCTAGAAATATAGGTTTTGTTGTAAATGGGTTATCACCAAATATTGGCGGTAGATTAAAATCAGCAGCACTAGGTGGCTTAAAACCATCTTCACTTGCTAGATATGCGCCCACTTAGTTCTCCTGAATACTTAAATTTCTGGACTTACCTAGCCGGAGGGGATTATGCGGCTACGGGCGAAACCCTATTAGTAAGCAAGATTAATGTGAAATTAAAAGGGGTAAAAAACCCCGCCCCGATCCTGAGAATATGCGTTTGGTGATATTAATCGCGCCCAAAGCGAAGCCATACAAGATAAATGGAGGCTCCGGCGCCAAGCAGTAATCCCACCAATATGAAATAGGTGGTATTTAGCCACTGGTCGATTCCCCAGCCAATTCCACCCCAAATTAAAAGTCCAGAAATAAGGTATCCGACAATTGACCAAAGGGCATTCGCCTCATTCTGGGAATTATTTCGATCATCATCATTGGGAGTATTTCTGTTCACTCAGTATCTCCTTTTTTATTTGGTAGTGGTAACTGCCATCGAAGCTTGAGAAAACTGCGAATTTCACCAGATAGCCAAACAATAATAATAAGAATTGCACAGATTGCAAAACTTAGACGATCTACAGTACTGCGATCTGTAAATTTTGTCACTAAAAATAGAAAAATTCCCATCGAAATCACCTTAAAAAAGTATGAAAGCAGAGCAAGAGCCATTGTTGCCATTGGGTCTAAGTTGCGAGTAATGATTGCAACCAATAAATGAATTGCAAAGAAAATAATTACAGTTATCGAAGCCAGAGCTGCACCAATTGCTCCTGACCTACCGTTGAATACACCAAGAGCGATGGTTGATATTAATGCGGTAATCAATACTGGAATTACTAATTGGCTCCAAAGATTGGAATCTTTGGATTTAGTATTTGCCATTAGGCTTTAACTTTATTTTTGGTTGATTTAATGACCAACACTGAGCTACCGAAGATAACCGCACCTGAAACTACTGCAATCCAAACAGGTGCGAATGCTGCAATTACCGTTGGTAATGCAAACATCGCTGTCCAAAAATATAAAATAATTGTGGTTCGTTGCTGAGTTAACCCTAACCGCATTATGCGATGGTGCAAATGTTCACGATCGGCATCAAATGGTGATCTGCCTGCTTTTACCCTGCGAACAATTGCCATCATAAAATCCAGTAATGGAATAGCTAAGATTGAAAACGGCAGTAAAAGTGGCAGTAGTACATTCCCGCCATTTTCTTCCGTGATTGCAGAGGCATCGACCTGACCAGTAAGAGTTATTGCCGATGCGCTAATTAGTAGACCTAAAAACATAGCACCGGAGTCACCCATAAAAATTTGAGCTGGGTGAAAATTGTGCGGTAAAAATCCAAGGCAAAGGCCGATAACTATCGCGGTAATCAACGATGGTGCACCAGCTCGATTTAAACCATTTACCACCGCAAGTAAATATGAAAAGGCAAAGAATGAAGCTGCACAAATCATTACTATGCCTGTTGCCAAGCCATCTAGTCCATCAACAAAGTTAATTGCATTTATAACCACCATTACAAACAAGACTGTTAACAACTGTCCAATATTTGTTGGCAAAGTAGTAATTCCATTTATTGGTAGCCATAAAATTTGAACTCCATAGATCAATAAAATGCCGGCCGATAGGGCTTGGCCAGCGAATTTTGTGATTGGATCTAGATCAAATCGATCATCTAGCATGCCAATAAATAAAATAAAGGTTCCGCTTAAGAAAATTCCAGTTGCTTCCCTGCCAAAAGATTTCTCTACTAGAGGTAGATAATTAACAATTACTAAAGTTAAAGCCATAGCAAGCCACATTGCTAGCCCACCCCACCTTGGAGTTGGTTCAACATGTACATCTCTTGATCTAATTTGAGCAATCGCTCCTGATTTAATTGCCAAATCTCTAACAAATGGAGTAATCAGGTAGGTGATAATTGCAGCCAGTAAAACTGTGACTAAATATTCACGCATTTAATTATCTTTAATTTTTTGGCTCTGGATAAACTGGAAACTTTACAGTCAACTGATGTATCTCAGACCTAATTGTTTTGGCTTTACTTTCATCTGAGCCATCCTTTATGGCCCGGGCAATTAATCCTGCAATTATTTTCATCTCAGGCTTGCCCATGCCTTGGGTTGTAATTGCTGCTGTACCAACTCTAATTCCACTGGTTACGGCAGGAGTTTCTGGATCAAATGGAATTGAATTTTTATTTAAAGATATTCCGGATAATCCGCATCTTTCATCAGCTACTTTTCCATTTACTCCTGTTGATCGAATATCAATTAAAGCAAGGTGAGTTTGCGTGCCACCAGATACTGCTCGCATTCCTTCGCTTTGTAAATCAGATGCCAAAGCCTTACAGTTTTCAATAACTTTCTTGGCGTAATCTTGATAGGCAGCTGTAGCGCACTCTTTTAGTACAACGGCTTTACCAGCTACAGCACTCATATTTGGCCCACCTTGAATGCCAGGAAAGACAGCTTTATCAATAGCTGCTGCATGTTGGCCTTTAGAAAGAATCATTCCACCGCGTGGTCCTCGTAGCACCTTATGAGTTGTAAAAGAAACAACATCGGCATATGGAACTGGTGAAGGGATAGCTTTACCAGCTACTAGTCCAATAAAGTGAGCAGCATCCACCCACATAATTGCACCCACCTCATCGCAAATCTGTCTTACCTTTTCAAAATCAATCAAGCTTGGATAGGCAGTTGCACCTGAACAAATCATTTTAGGTTTATGTTCTATGGCTAAATCTCGCAATTGATCATAATCGATCAATTCATTATCTTGGCGGACGCCATATGAAACTACATTAAACCACTTACCAGAAAAGTTGACTTTAGAACCGTGTGTTAAATGTCCACCATGTGGAAGTGACATAGCAAGAACAGTGTCTCCAGGTTTTGTAAATGCTTGATAGACCGCAATATTTGCACTTGCTCCAGAGTGAGGTTGTAAGTTTGCATGATCTGCACCAAATAACGCTTTTGCTCGCTCGATTCCAATCACTTCAACCTTATCTACCTCTTCACAACCACCGTAATATCTTTTTCCTGGGTAGCCCTCGGCATACTTATTTGAAAGAGTGGAGCCCATAGCGGCTAGGACTGCAGAAGATGTAAAGTTTTCACTTGCAATAAGTTGTAGATTTTTTCTTTGACGTTCAAGTTCAGAGAGTACAACTGAGGCAATTTCAGGATCTTGGCGCTCCAGTGAATTAAAGTCTGGCCCGTAGTATTTTTCATTAAGCGACATGAGATAAGCCTAAAGGTTTGTTGGCGAAATTGAAGGTATCAGCGGTTGTAATTGCAGTATTGATACTGCACCTTCACGTTGGAGTGTGATTTCATTCTCAGAAAACTCTACGATCGTCGAGTGTCCAGCATTTTCTAATATGCCTTCATCAAATACTGCCCCCACATCACCCTCTCGAATAATGATTTGACTCAAATCATTAATTGCGGCCCTTCCAGTAAAGGCTATTGAAGCTGTAGCAAGTGGGCCCGTTTTATCTAAAACTTTACTTATGAAATTTCTATTTGGTACACGCACATTAATCTTACCTAGTCGCCTGTCATCTCCTAGATTCCAATTAAGACCTGGTTGGGATTTTATTGTGACTGATAACTGTCCTGGCCAAAATTTTTCCAAAACTTGCTTTTGTTGAAAATTTATTGGGTGAGCAATTCCTGCTAAAACTTCAATTCCTTTGATGAATACTTGAGCTGCGATACCTTCGCTATCGCCACGCATTACATGAATACTCTTAACTGCTTTAGCATTAAAGGCATTTGCAAGATAGGCATAGCCCGACTCTGTTGCAACGATTATTACCTCACCAGCATTTATATATCTAATAGCTGAATCAACTGCTTCAGTTAACCTGGATTCGCTGTCAATGAAATCTCTAATTCTCTCTGCCATATGAAGTTATCGCCTTCTTGCGCTAGTGAATCTATCTCTACCGGTTAGATCAGCATGGGTTTGTGGCAGAATGAATTCTTCTTTGAGTGCTTGCTTAACTAAATCAGATTGTTTTTCATGATGCTCCATAATAAAAATCCCACCAGGCTTTAATAATCTGGCAGCTGAATCAATAAATAATTTAGGGATCTGCATTCCATCTACTTTGCCACCCCGCAAAGCGATTTCAGGCTCATAGCCCTCTACCTCTTGCGGTAATTTTTCATCATCTGGGATATATGGTGGATTTGCTAAAACTAAATCAGCCTTGACTCCAGGTAATGCAGTTAGTACATCCTCTACAACAACCCTAATTGGTAGGTCATATTTAGCAATGTTTTTATTTAGCCATACAACTGCCGGCTCTGATTTTTCTACAGCAATAACTGAAACGCTTAATCCCTTCAGGGCTGCTTCAGAGGTAATTGCAATTGAAATTGCACCACTTCCAGCACCAAGATCAATAACACTTTTTGCTTCATTACTATTTTCCATTGAGGTTAGAAAGCCAATTGCTCGATCAACTAGTAATTCGGTTTCCGGCCGTGGAATTAGTACCCCTTCGCCTACCTCTAGATCTAAATATCTAAATGGTGCACTTCCAGTTATGTATTGAACTGGCCTACCTAAAAGTCGTTGACCAATCAGTTCTTTGTACTCGGCTGTAATTGATTCAATTTGATCACTTGGTATCTCCAAAGCTTGGGTATGAATCTCTTTGCGAGATACGCCAAGCAGATGGGCTAAAAGAAGCTCTGCATCAACATTTGAAATATTATTTTTCTCAAACTGTGTAAATGCTTGCCTTAGTAGCTCTTTCAAGAATTACCTGCGGTTAACTTTGCGGTTCGATCAGCATCAAGTAGTGCTTGAATTACGGCCTCCAAATCACCATTCATGACTGAATCTAGATTATTCGCTTTGTAATTTACTCGGTGATCACTTAATCGATTTTCCGGAAAATTATAAGTTCTGATTCGCTCACTTCTATCTACAGTTCTTACCTGACTCTTTCGCTCTGCTGATGCAACTCTTTCAGCCTCTTCTTGAGCTGCTGCCAACATGCGAGCGCGTAAAATTCTAAGTGCTGATTCTTTATTTTGAAGTTGGCTCTTTTCATTTTGGCACGAGACCACAATTCCAGTTGGAACATGAGTAATTCTTACCGCTGAATCAGTTGTATTAACGCTTTGCCCACCCGGACCAGATGATCGATAAACATCGATTCTTAAATCATTCATATTAATATCTACATCAATTTCTTCAGCCTCTGGCAAAATTAAAACTCCAGCAGCGGAGGTATGGATTCTTCCCTGAGACTCAGTCTCTGGCACCCGCTGTACTCGGTGAACACCACCTTCAAATTTTAATTTTGCATAAGGCGTTTGGCCAGGTTGGGTGTTTGATTTAGATTTTATTCCTACCGACAGATCTTTGTATCCACCCATATCGCTTTGCGTGGCATCAATTACCTCTACTTTCCAACCTTGCTTTTCGGCATACCTGGAGTACATCCGGAATAGATCACCAGCAAAAATTGCTGACTCATCTCCACCAGCACCAGCTTTAATCTCCATAATTACGTCGCGATCATCATTTGGATCCCTAGGTAGTAACAACTCTTCTAGAATCTCACCAGCTTGATCCTTATTTTTTTCTAACGCCTCAAGTTCAGATACAAATTCAGGATCGACCTCAGCCAACTCTTTGCCGGCATTGAAATCATCTTCGGCTAATTTGTAGGCGCGGTAGCCAGCAATTACTGGCCCTAATTGTGCATAACGCTTTCCTAGCGCTCTAGCTTTATTTTGATCATTATGAATTGCTGGATCTGCCATTTGTGCCTCTAATGATTCGTACTCAGCTAATAACTCATTTACCTTTGCAAATCTCTCCACTTATACCCTCCCTTCTTAAATATGGATGTAAATTAAAAAGAGAGCACACCACATCTTTCGATGCATTGTGTGCTCTCTTTAAGAAAACTACTTAGTGCCCGACTTATCGGCCTTTCCAAATCGCTCCTGCAATTTAGCTACTCGACCACCAGTATCAAGAATTCTTTGCTTACCGGTATAAAACGGATGACATACTGAGCAAACTTCAACGTAAATTGAACCATTTTCTTTTGTGCTGCGGGTAGTGAATACCTCACCGCAACCACAAGTTACCTTGGTCTCCACATACTGTGGGTGAATTTCATTCTTCATGTTTCTCCTTGTTTTTTACTGGATCAAATTCATTTCCTAAAAAATGAACTTGGGAACCAGTAGGACTAGTGAAGTACTAGAGGGGATAAGAATAACTCTCAGTGCTATGTGGTCAAAATTGACGCTTACTTAAGCCTCAACACTCTCCTTGTTAGCAGAGCTGCCAGATGAAGATTGCTCTCCACCAGTAGTTGTCTTTTGGATTTGCAGCAGGAACTCAACATTTGATTTCGTGCCCTTCATCTTCTCAAGTAATAGTTCCAGAGCTTGCTGTGGCTCAAGAGCGTGCAGCACTCTACGAAGTCGCCAAACAATACTTAACTCTTCAGTACCCATAAGAATTTCTTCTTTTCTCGTACCAGAGGCAACTACATCAACGGCTGGGAATATTCGCTTATCGGCAAACTTACGATTGAGAATAAGCTCCATATTTCCAGTTCCTTTAAACTCTTCGAAAATAACTTCATCCATCTTTGATCCAGTATCAATCAAGGCTGTTGCCAAAATAGTTAGTGAGCCACCATTTTCAATATTTCGGGCGGCACCAAAGAATTTCTTTGGTGGATACAGTGCAGCAGAATCAACACCACCGGAAAGAATTCTTCCAGAAGCTGGGGCTGCGATGTTATATGCACGTCCTAATCGAGTAATGGAATCAAGTAGTACAACAACATCATGACCTAACTCAACTAATCTTTTTGCTCGCTCAATTGCTAGTTCGGCAACTGTAGTGTGATCATCAGCTGGACGATCAAATGTTGAAGCAATGACCTCTCCCTTTACTGAACGTTGCATATCAGTTACTTCTTCTGGGCGCTCATCAACTAGCACAACCATTAGATGGCACTCAGGATTATTAGTTGTGATTGCATTTGCAATTGCTTGCAACACCATCGTCTTACCAGCTTTAGGTGGTGAAACAATTAGACCACGTTGACCCTTACCAATTGGTGAGATTAAATCAATAATACGAGTGGTTAAAATATTTGGTTCAGTTTCAAGTCGTAATCTCTCTTGTGGGTAGAGCGGTACTAATTTGGAGAAATCCACTCGTTCTTTAGTATTTTCTGGTTCAACACCATTAATAGTTTCAACTCTAACTAAAGCATTAAATTTTTCACGTCGCTCACCCTCTTTTGGTTCACGCACTGATCCAGTAATTACATCACCTTTACGTAAACTGTATTTTCTGACCTGTTGAAGTGAGACATAAACATCATTTGGTGATGGTAGGTAGCCACCAGTTCTAATAAATGCATAACTATCTAAAATATCTAGTAAGCCACCAACTGGCAGTAGAACATCATCTGGTCCAATTACAATTTCACGCTCTTCGCGCTGACCTCGATCACGATTTCTATCTCGACCGCGATCTCGTCCTCGATCTCTACGATTATCTCTGCCACCAAAACGTCGGTTCTCACCACGATCTGAGTCACCAAAGGATCCGGATGAGTTATTTGAATTATTCACTGCAGAATCAGCACTAGAGTCATTTGTATCTGCTTCTGAATTATTGTTTCTATTATTTCGATTATTTTGTCGTTCCATACGACGAGCCTCTCGTTCGTTTTTAGCAGCCTCACGATTTGCTGCCTGCAGGTCTGCAATAGATTGCACTAACTCTGCTTTTTTAAGGGTAGATGCATTTTCAATACCAAGTTGCCCGGCAACCTTCTTTAAATCACCTAAAGCCATATCTACTAACTCAACCGCATCTGCGCGGCTAGTCTTTTTCTTATCTGCCATTTACTTATTGCCATTCTTTCTTATTTATATTTTTATGAGAATTACCCAGAAAAAAGGTTTTAATTTTTGGGATTTTTATTTATTGCTGTCGCACTTTCCGACAGGGGTAAATCTACCACACCCAAGCGATATTGGGAAAATACCCTACTGTGCCCCGGTTTTGGCTATCTCTAGCTTTAGCGCATTAAACCCGGGAGCCAATGCTGCTACCTGATCAATCTCATCTTCACTATTTGAATACAAAACCATAACCGAAGGGCCTGCTCCGGAAACTACCGCCGCAAGACCTGCACCACGTAATTTTTCTACCAACGCAATAGTTTTTGGCATTGCAGATTCTCGATAGTTCTGGTGGAGTAAATCTTCTGTGGCAGTAAATAGTAGATCTGGACGCTCAGCCAAGGCATGCACAAGTAAGGCAGAACGGGATGAATTAAGCACTGCATCTTGGTGAGGAATGGTTTCTGGTAGAAGTTTTCTTGCTTTAGCGGTTGCTAATTGATTGTCTGGAATAAGTAATAATGCTTTTATCCGATCATCAACCTTCAAACTAACTGCTTTTCCAACCTCACTACTGACTCCATCTGCACCAACTGATTTTTCAATCCAGGCAATAGTTGCGCCACCATAAAATGCAGCAGCAACATTATCTGGATGTCCTTCTAATTCCGTTGCTAATGTAATCAAATCATCATCACTCATATATTGCTCACCTGTTAAGACTAAAGATCTGGCAAGAGTTAAGCCGCCAACAATTGCACTTGCCGAAGAGCCAAGGCCACGACCATGTGGGATTACATTCAATGCTCTAAGGGCAATACCTTTTGGCTTAGCTCCCATATGCTCAAAGCCACGCAACATAGACTTAATAACTAAATTCTTTGCATCTTTCTTTACCTCAGATGCACCTTCACCGCTTACATCAACATCAAAGTTTGGTTCATCTAACACTTGTGCGGCATAACGATCCCGCAGCTCTAGCGCTAAGCCAAATGAATCAAATCCAGGACCAATATTGGCACTACTAGCTGGCACACTAACTTGCGCCATGGTGGCTTTAAAGGTTAAACCACTATTAACTTTCTTTGATGCCATTATTTAAGACCAATTACCTTTGCTGCTCGTTTTAAATCAACTGGAATTACAATCGGTTTACCGGCTGAATTTAACACCCACTGCACATCCTTTAATCCATTACCAGTGACAGTAACAACTATTACTTGTCCCTTTGGTAGCTTTCTTTGTTCTTTCTTTTTAATTAAACCAGCAAGGCCTGCAGCACTTGAAGGTTCAATAAATACTCCTTCTTTTGCTGCTACTAATCGATAGGCACTTAAAATCTCCTTGTCAGTAACAGAATCGATTAAGCCTTTAGAGCCAACTTGTGCTGCCACAGCTTGATCCCAAGAAGCTGGATTACCAATTCGAATCGCAGTTGCAATAGTTTCAGGATTTTTAACAATTTTATTCTTAACAATTGGAGCAGCGCCAGCTGCTTGAAATCCCCACATCATAGGTAAATTTCTTACCATGCCAGCTTTTTTATACTCTTGATAGCCCTTCCAATAAGCAGTTATGTTTCCAGCATTACCAACTGGCATGACATGAATATCTGGCGCAGTTTTTAACATATCGACCACTTCAAAGGCTGCAGTTTTCTGTCCTTCAATTCGGAAAGGATTTACTGAATTCACTAGTGATACTGGATAATTTTCAGATAATTCTTTAGCCAGAGTTAAACAATCATCAAAGTTACCCTTAACTTGTAATAACACCGCGCCATGAGCAATAGCTTGAGCTAGTTTGCCCATTGCAATCTTTCCTTGTGGAACTAATACCACAGGTTTCATTCCTGCTTTTGTAGCATAAGCAGCAGCACTTGCACTTGTGTTACCAGTAGATGCACAGATAACTGCTTTTGCACCATCCTCTGCCGCTTTTGAAATCGCCATTGTCATACCACGATCTTTAAAAGAACCAGTTGGGTTGGCCCCTTCAACTTTTAACCAGACTTCATTACCTAGTAATTTAGAAAAATACTCGGCATGAACTAATGGCGTCCCACCTTCACGTAATGTAATTACTGGTGTTTGTTCAGTTACTGGCAACCATTTTCTATACTCATTAATCACACCTTGCCATTGATGAGCACCTGATTTTTTACCAAACAAATTAGCAATAGACATTAGTTAATTCCCTCTACTCGCAAGACGCTAGCGACATCAGTCACGGCAGATAGCTTGCCAAGATCTTTTACAGTTGCACTTAATGAGGATTCGGTGGAGCTATGAGTCATGACAATTAACTCAGCCTTATCTCCTGCTCCAGTTTGCCGAACAGTTTGAATAGAAACTTGATGAGAGGCAAAAACATGGGCTACAGATTCAAGTACACCAGGCTTATCTGCCACATTTAATCTAATTAAATACCGAGTTTTGGTCTCACCGATCGGTGCAATTTTAAGATCTGCGTAATCACTTTCTTTTGGACCTAGTCCACCTGAAACTCTATGCCGAGCAACCGCTACTAGATCACCAAGCACTGCACTTGCAGTTGGCTCACCGCCAGCACCTCGACCATAAAACATCATTTGGCCAGCAGCTTGCGCCTCCACAAAGACAGCATTAAATGAATCTCTAACTGAAGCAAGTGGGTGATCCCTTGAAATTAAAGCTGGATGTACTCGAACCGAAATACTTCCATCAGCAGTTAACTCTGCGATCGCTAACAATTTAATTACCATATCAATAGCTTTAGCTACCTTCACATCAGCAGAAGTTATTTTTGAAATTCCTTCGCGATAAACATCTGCATCTGTGACTCTTGAGTGGAAAGCAAGACTAGCCAAAATAGCTGCCTTGGCCGCTGCATCAATGCCTTCAACATCAGCAGTTGGATCAGATTCGGCGAAACCAAGATCTTGTGCTTGCTTTAGCGCATCTGCAAATGCTGTGCCGTTTTCATCCATTTTTGTCAGGATGTAGTTAGTTGTGCCATTAACAATTCCCATTACTCTTAAAACATGATCTCCGACAAGTGATTCTCGTAATGGACGAAGAATTGGAATTGCGCCAGCAACTGCTGCTTCATAATATAAATCTACATTCGCTTTATCAGCAGCCGCATACAAAGTGGCCCCATGTTTAGCAAGCAAGGCCTTATTTGCAGTCACAACTGATTTTCCATTTTTAATTGCAGTAAGAATCAAATCTTTTGCTGGATCGATCCCGCCGATTACTTCAATTATTAAATCTATATTTGGGTCAGAAACAACTGAATTTGAATCGGTAGTAAATAAATTTGCTGAGACACCCTCGCGCTTTGTTTTGATATCTCTAACTGCAATTTTAACTAATTCTAAATTTGCCCCAGCTCTAGAAGATAGGTCTGCCTTATTGCTAACAAGTAGTCGAGCGATTTGTAGCCCAACAACGCCGCAGCCCAACATCCCTACTTTCAGTGTTTTCATGGAAGTAAGTATCTCAAACTTATGACAGTTGCCGTGGCGCTTGATCTACATCCAGATTAAGCAAATCTTGCTCATTTTCCCTGCGCACAATCAATTTGGCGCTGCCTTTTTGCACTGAAACTACTGCTGGACGTGGCATGTGGTTGTAGTTGCTTGCCATGCTCCGGCCATAAGCTCCGGTTGCTGGCATAGCAAGTAAGTCACCTGCCTTCACATCTTCGGGTAAGTCAATATCTAAAATTAAAATATCTCCAGTTTCACAATGCTTTCCAACCAATCTGCTTTTGACTGGTTTTGCACTTGAAACTCTATCTGCTAAAAATACAGAGTATTTTGCACCATATAAAGCAGGTCGAATGTTCTCACTCATGCCACCATCAACTGAAATGTATCGACGAATTGAACCATCATCTAAAACTACATTCTTACTTGTCCCAACGGTATAAATTGTTGTTGTGGTTGGACCCACAATTGCCCGGCCTGGCTCGATTGAAATCTTTGGAATAGAGATGCCAGCTTTTATGCACTCTGTCTTAATCACTGTCGCAATTGCGGGGATTACATAATCAGGTGCAATCGCAGTTTCAGATTTAGTATAAGCAATTCCAAATCCGCCACCAATGTTTAGTTCGGCAAGCTCTTTTCCATACTTGGCTTTAAATTTAACTAGTACTTCGATTAATCGTTTAGCCGCTAATGAAAACCCATCTATCTCAAAAATTTGAGAACCAATGTGAGAGTGGATTCCCGCTAAGTTTAAAGATTTTTCTGACATGCACCGTTCAATTGCTTCACTGGCACTTCCAGAAGCTATTGAAAATCCAAATTTTACATCTTCATGTGCAGTAGAAATAAACTCATGAGTATGTGCATCTACACCAGGAGTAAGCCTTAAATAAATCTTCTGAACCTTACCTAGACTTTGCGCAATCGATGAGACCCTTGTGATCTCGTCAAACGAGTCGATAACTATTGTGCCTACACCTGATGTAATAGCTAACTTAATCTCATCCTCTGATTTATTATTTCCATGAAATTCAATCGCCGCAGGTGGAAATTTTGCAGCCAAAGCCACTTGTAATTCACCTGCACTGCAAACATCAATACCGACATTTAATTCTTTAAGCCATTTAGCAACTTCAATACTTATAAAAGACTTTGCCGCATAGTAAAGCTGGCAATCTTCAAACTCTGAGTCTAAAGCTGCCTGCCAAGCTTTAGTCCGTAAGTAAAAATCATCCTGATCAATTACAAAAGTAGGTGAACCAAACTCTTTGACTAGTTTTTGGGCACTGCAGCCGGCGATCGAAAGATCACCGCCAAATTCATTCTCCTTAGCAAATACTAAATTGCTTGAGAATAATGAGGTTGGATAATTACTACTTTTCATCACATCTTCTCCGGAGCACTAACACCAAGTAAATCTAAACCATTACTAATAACTTGTGCGGTAGCAAGGCAGAGAGTGGCTCTGGCAGAGTTTAATTCAGTCGGTTTTTCATCACCTAATGGCAGTACTCGACAATCGTTATAAAAGCGATGGTACTGACTTGCTAAATCTTCAATATATCTAGCAACTCGATGTGGCTCTCTTGCTTGTGCAGCAGCTGAGACCACTCTTGGAAACTCTGCCAATAGTCCGATTAATTCTCGTTCACGCTCATGAACTAATAGCTCTGGATTAAAACTCTTGATTTCATAATTAATTCCATAATCTTTAGCGTTTCTAAGAACAGCACAAATTCGAGCATGTGCGTATTGCACATAATAGACAGGGTTTTCATTTGTATTCTTTCGTAGTAAATCAACATCCATAACCATTGGCGTATCGGTAGGAAATCTAATTAGAGTGTATCTAGCAGCATCTTTGCCTACTTTTTCTACTAACTCTTCTAAAGTAATAATTGTGCCAGCTCGCTTAGAAAGTTTTATTTCTTCGCCACCTTCAATGATTTTTACCATCTGGCCAATCAATATTTCTACATCTTTATCTTTATCATCACCAGCACATGCTGCTATCGCTTTAATTCTTCCGACATATCCATGGTGATCAGCCCCCAACATATAAATACAAAGATTGAATCCACGCTCTCTTTTACTCACATAGTAAGCAGAGTCTGATGCAAAGTATGCAAATGAACCATCTGATTTAATCATTACTCGATCTTTATCATCACCAAAGTCTGTCGTTCTAAGCCAGATAGCACCCTCTAACTCATATACATGCCCTTGCGCTTTTAATTTATTCAATGAATGATCAAAGAAATTATTCTCATATAACGCTTTTTCTGAAAACCAAACATCAAAATGAGTTCCAAAATTATCTAAAACTTTATTTTGTTGAGCTAATTGAAGTTTGTAGCCAGCATCGCGAAAAGCAGCGATAGATTCACTCTCTGGCAAGTTGACTAAGTCGGGATTACTTTTTTTTATTTGGTTTGCTAGATCTTCAATATATTCACCGTGATAACCAGCTTCAGGTCGTGGTTGATTTAATGCCGCCGCCCTAATTGAGGCGCCAAATAAATCCATTTGATTTCCGCGATCATTAACGTAAAACTCACGTGTAACTTCAGCGCCAGCTGCACTTAAAACTCTGCCTAATGAATCACCAACAGCTGCCCAACGAGTATGTCCTAAATGAAGTGGCCCAGTTGGGTTTGCACTTACAAACTCTAGATTTATCTTTTTTCCAACTAGCAAATTACTAGAGCCATACTCTTTTCCAGCAGAAATAATTTTAGGAATAATTGCAGCCTGGCTGGCGGTCGCCAAAGTTATATTTATAAATCCAGGCCCGGCAATTTCAGTCTTGCTTATGCCTGCCGGGGTTAATAAATTATTACTGTTCATAGAATCGATAATCACCTGCGCAATCACCCTCGGCTGCAAATTTGCCTGTTTTGCTAGCGTTAACGCAATTGAGGTTGCATAATCTCCATGGTCGCGATTTTTTGGTCGTTCTAAAATTATTTGAGCGGGAATCTGGCACTGAAGTAAGTTGGATTTTTTGGCAATTTCCAGCGCTTTATGGATTGCCGCGGCAACCTCACTTTGCACTGAATCTGCACTCATTTGAGCAAGGTTACCCGCTTGAGCTTGCTAAAGGTCGCTGAGTTTTGGTGATGCCGCTATTTAAGCCGTAATCTTTGCCCCTCACTTACTTAGCAATGCGGGAGTGGTGAAATGGCAGACACGCAGGTCTTAGGAACCTGTGCTTCGGCGTGTGGGTTCAAGTCCCACCTCCCGCACCAGTTGTATTTAATAATTTTGTAGGGAAGGCTAGAGGCATGGCAGATAAAAATTTCTTATCATGGGTTGGATTTAAGGGCGAGGACGAGAGTAAGCCTGCGCCATCACAAAATGCGTTAGAAAGAATTCGCGAGCTAGAAAGTCAGTTAAATGATCTTCGCTCCAGACGTGATATCACGGGATTAAGCCGTGAAGAGTTTGAAATATTAGCTACTGAAACTGCAATGAGCATTATTAAATCTGCTCAACAACGTGAAGCTAAGGCCAATACTGCGGTATCTAGGATTGTAAATGAAACAAATAGAGCAGCCAAAGAAAAATTAGATAGTGCTGAATCTAAAGCTAAAAGCATTCTTTCATCGGCTGAATCCCGAGGTCGTAAATACATATCAGCAGCCGAAGATGATGCAGCTGAACTTATTATTAATGCCGAAGGTAAAGCTGACGAGATATTAAATAAATCAGCTCGTGAGGCTGCTCATGTCACTACAGCAGCAAGACGAGATGCTCAAAAGTTAATTGAAGATGCGTCAAAGAATATTATCGATTATCGCTCTTGGTTATCTTCTGCAATCTCTGAGGCCGAAAGATTACACAGAGCACAGAATGCTTCTCTAAATGCAGCAGAACATGCAATTCAAGAGTCAAGACAAAAACTAAAGCACGCCTTTGATCGACTTTCACAATTGCAAATGGATATTAATGCAAATCTGGATGGCCAAAATAGACCTACCGGGAAAACATATGTGCCAGGCGCTGGTAAAAAAGCAGCTGCTGCTGCAGCTAGAAAACAAAAAACAGCTAACAGTAAAAACAAGAAAAAGAAGTAACCTAAAAGTTGAAGTTAATAACTTCATCTAGGTGATATTTTTATGAGTTCAAAAAATACAACTGGCAAAATAGGCATCCGCCATATCTCCTCAATTGATGGCCTAAGAGCAATTGCAGTTACTGCAGTGGTGCTCTATCACTTAGGCATTTCTTGGATTCCAGGTGGATTTCTAGGAGTTGATTTATTTTTTGTAATCTCTGGATATGTCATTACTCGTTTAATTCTGGATTCAATAAATCAATCTAGCGCATTAGATCTGCGTGCATTTTATGCTGCAAGATTAAGGCGAATTTACCCAGGTTTATTATTCATGGTTATCTCTACCATTATTTTCATTGGTGTTTGGGCACCGGAGGCAATAAAAAGATTTTTGACTGATCTACCCTATGTCTTAACTGGCACGATGAACTGGTCACTAGTTGCCAGACAGCAAGATTACTTTGAAACTATTGGCAGACCACCACTGCTTCAACATACTTGGTCACTTGCTGTTGAATTGCAGTACTACTTAATTTGGCCCATCATTTTACTTACAGTTTTAAAGTATTTTGGCAAAAGGCATATTGCTCGTTCGGCATTAATTATTGCCATGGTATCTGGTATTGCATTATTTTTTGTTTCTTACCAATTAGATCAATCAAATGCTCAGCAAGTTAGTCATATTTATTTCGGTACAGATACTCATTCGATTGGCTTATTCCTAGGATCAGCACTTGCTGTCTCTTGGATTCCACAAAATCTAAGTGCAGATATAGAAAAAAGAGCTCAAGATGTAATTGATGGTATTGGCGTAGCTGGTTTATTGGGTTTAGTTGCCACATTTTTATTTATTGATGCAAACAATGCCAACCTTTATCAAATCGCCTTTCCATTAGCTGGAGTATTTGGGTGCTTGGTAATTATCTCGTTAGTTCACCCAGCATCAAGATTTGCCCCAATAATTAGTAGTGCCCCCTTTCGCTGGGTAGGGCAGAGAAGTTATGGAATATACATATGGCACTGGGTTATTTTTCAAGTCACCCGTCCCAGCGTTGATTTAACTGGTGAAACTTGGGCGCTTTATTTAGCTAGAGTCTTACTAGTACTAGCGCTAGCTGATATCTCACTTCGTTGGGTAGAGATTCCATTTCGCCAAGGAGTAGTTCAAAACTGGTTTAGAGGAATGAAGTATCGCTCAGCTAAAGTAAAACTTCGTCAGCAAATATCTATTGTGGCTTCAGTAATAGTTGTGCTTGCCATTACATCATCTATTTCAATACAGGCTATTAATAAGGGAGAGCAGATTGCTACCGATATAGCCCAAGGAGCAGATGATCAGAATTTTGAACAGAAAGATCTTGCTGACACAACTGGACTTTGGGTAACTGGCGATAGCGTAATTTTGGGAATTAGAAGTAAATTAGAGAGTAAAGAGCATGTCTCATTGGTCAATGCCCGAGTTGGCCGACAAGCTCCAGAATTGTTAGCAGCAGTCCGAGTAGACCAAGTTGCAGTGCCAGAATCACCAGTTATCTTTAATCTAGGAAATAACAATGCTCTTTCTGAACAAACAGTGATTGATATTTTTGAGGTTGTTAAAAACCAACCCCAAATTATTGTGGTGAACACTGCCGTTCCAAGACCTTGGCGAGAGCAAAATAATTTGATTATTTCTAAAGTTTCATCCCTTTATTCAAAAGTAACCTTAATTAATTGGGATCGAATTTCGAAAGATCGTCCAGAGTTATTTGCACCAGATGGCATTCATTTAAGTCCATTAGGTTCAGATGTTTATGTAGATTTAGTATTGAGTGCATTAATTAAATAATTTATAAAAAAATAACCCCTGATTTCTCAGGGGTTATTTAAATTACTTGTTAAGGTTTAAGACCAGCTACCTGGCAAACCATGAACCTTACCTTCTACAATTTCACCATCTGCATAAACTGTTGAGACTTTAACCTGCACCCAACCAGATGTATCGTTCTTAGTAATTTGTTGCTTGAACTCGCTCGCTGGCACAGTTGCTACCAAGCGCCAATCGCCTACGCCGTTATCGCGTAATTCAACGTTGTAGCCAGTAATACCAGCAGATGCTGCTGGTGCTTTCCAATTAACCATGGCGCCAGTTTCATTATAAATTGAAACAATTCCTACTGGAGCTTCATAAGCTGTAATTGGAGTTTCACCTGGTTCAGTTGTTGGCTGTTCAGTTGGTGTATTACTTTCTGAAGCCACTGGTGTTGGTGTAACAGTTGTTGACTCAGAAGATGAATTTTGAGAAATAACTGCAACTGCCAGAATTAAAATACCAACTACTACTGCGATCACAACAGCCTTAGAGGATCCTGCACCACTGCTCTTGCTAACTGAGGATGTTCTAGCGGATGCAGCAGGTCTTGGGGTAGTTGAAATTGCGGAAATTGAAGATCGTGATGATCCGCTAACTGGTACTGCTGGTATTGAGTACCGAGTTGATGAACGGGCTGATCGCTTTGCGCTCTTTCTTACGCTTTTCTTAGCAGAAGATTTTTTTACACTCTTCTTAGCTGAAGATTTTTTTACACTCTTCTTAACACTGCGTTTTGCAGATGCTTTCTTAGCTGCTTTCTTCTTTGCTGCCACTTAAAACTCCTTTAGTCATTTACGCTAGTTAAGTTCACTAACCTTATTTAGATGAAGGTATTCCTAGGGAAGGATGAGATAAGGATACAACACCAAGTGCGTGATTTATTCGAATGAAATTAGAGCAGTTCAAGTAGAAGCGGTGCGATTGCCCGTAATGCCCGCCCGCGATGGCTAATTTCATCTTTTACCGCAGGAGATAATTGCGCCAAAGTTTTATCAAAACCTTCTGGCAAAAAGATTGGGTCATAACCAAAGCCATTATCACCATGTGATTGTTGAGTAATTTCACCCTTTAACTCACCTAGCATCTGGTGCTCGGCTTTATGGCCGCCGGCAGCTGGTTGGTAAAAGGCGACCACCGTTTTAAATTGTGCTCCCCGGCTGCCAACTGGTGTATTAGCTAATTGCGTTAAGACTTTCTCAATATTTAATTTATCCCTCATCTTGGCATCAGATCCGCCATAGCCAGCGTATCTGGCTGAGTAAATTCCAGGATCACCATTTAGTGCGTCAATAAATAATCCACTGTCATCTGCTAAGGCAGGTAGGTTTGTAAATTCAGATATTTGCCTAGCTTTTAGCCAAGCGTTTTCACTTAAACTGTTTCCACTTTCAACTACCTCTGGTAGATCTGGAAAATCAGCTAGACCTAGAATCTTTATATCAGCAGCTAAATTACTAAGTAATCTTTCCAACTCTGCGATCTTGCCAGTATTTTTTGATGCTAAAACCAACTTAGACATTTTGTAAAATTATTTAGATAAGGATTGGATTTGAAGTTTTGTTAAATCAGCACAGCCCTTAGCACCTAAATTTAATAATTGATCTAGTAAATTGCGATCAAATGGTTTTCCTTCAGCAGTTCCTTGCACCTCAATAAAATTACCATCACCGGTGCAGACAATATTCATATCAGTTTGAGCAGCAACATCCTCTTCATAGCAAAGATCTAAGGTTGGTATGCCGTCTATGATTCCAACTGAAACTGCCGCAACTGATTGGGTTAAGGGATTTGATTTCTCGGCAATGTGGGAATTTGATTTCGCCCAAGATATCGCATCCGCTAGGGCAACATATGCCCCAGTAATCGCAGCTGTTCTAGTGCCACCATCTGCTTGCAACACATCACAATCAATCACAATTGTGTTTTCACCTAATGCTTTCATATCAACGATGCCACGTAAGGATCTGCCAACTAATCTGGAGATCTCCTGAGTTCTGCCACCTAACTTGCCTTTAACACTCTCGCGGTCAGATCTAGTATGAGTAGCTCTAGGCAACATGGCGTACTCACTTGTTACCCAACCCTCACCCTTACCAACTAACCAGCGGGGCACTCCTGGAGTAAAGGATGCAACACATAAAACTCTAGTCTTACCAAACTCAACTAGGACTGATCCTTCGGCATTATCTAACCAATGGCGGGTAAATTTAATTGGCCGTAATTGATCACTTGATCTGCCATCGATTCTGCTAATGATTTATCTCCTCTTTTTTTCTCTAGTTAAATTTAAGCGCTTAGTGCTACCTTTAAAGTTGTTAACTCTTAGATGTTAAATCTTATTAGTAACTGATACTACCTCTGGGCCTAGAAATCTTCGTGCCAAAGCGGCAAAACTGCTTGCATCCCCAGTTGCCACAAATCTATGTGTGGCAGGTGAGCTTTGGGTACTTAATAAATCTGCCTCAACTAAGGTTTTATACAGATCCTTTGCCGTCTCCTCAGCGCTGGAAACTAAGGTGACATCATTTCCCATGACATAGGAGATCACACCAGTTAACAATGGATAGTGGGTGCAGCCTAAGACGAGAGTATCAATCTTGGCCTGCTGCATTTGGGCTAAGTAATCTTGGGCAATTTTTGTAATCTCATCCCCTGAGGTTTTACCTTGTTCAACAAACTCAACAAATAGTGGACAGGCTTTAGAGGTAATTTTTAATTGCGGTGCCGCAGCAAATGCATCTAAGTAAGCTTTGGAATCAATGGTGGCGGTCGTGCCAATGACGCCGATATTGCCACTTCTAGAAGCAGAGACAGCTCGGCGAACCGCAGGTTGAATAACCTCAATTACTGGGATGGTGTAGCGCTCGCGTGCATCTCGAAGCATTGCAGCACTTGCAGTATTACAAGCAATCACAATTGCTTTGACGCCAGCGGCAACTAATTGGTCCATTATTTCTAGCGCGTAAGTTCTAACTTGAGCAAGTGGTCTTGGACCATATGGGCCACGGGCGGTATCGCCAATATAAAGAATCGATTCACCCGGTAGCTGATCGATTATTGCTCGTGCAACCGTTAAGCCACCAACTCCAGAATCAAAGATTCCGATCGGTGCATTCTTATTAGCTGCAGAGTTGATTGCCATTTGAGGTAAGTGTAAATGCAGCCATCAGAAGTAGTGTTATTCGGAAAATGTCCGATTTGCCCTCTTTTACCTGAGAAATCTTAAGAATTAAGGGGAATTTGGGGTGGATTGTCTTGATGAACTGGCTGGTAACCACCACTCTATTGCCTAGGCAATTAGTCGTAGCCTGCATATGAGGTTACGAATCTTTGCTGGCTTGTATCCAAAAGGATACGAGCAAACTAAATGCCTATGGAGGCTTTTTAGATGAACTCAATTGCATTATCTGCAGATCAGTTCGGCATCGTTTACAACGTCCTTTCATTTGGACTTGTATCAATGCTTGCCTGCACTATCTACACACTAGTTTCACAATCACGAGTACTACCTAAGTACCGCACAGCACTTGTTATGTCATCAATGGTGACATTTATTGCTGCTTACCACTATTGGAGAATTTTCAATTCATTTGAAGATTCCTTCGCTAATGGTGCGGTGCAAGTTGGAACTGGTAAAGGAGCATTCAACGAGGGATATCGCTATGTTGACTGGATTCTGACAGTACCTC
>CAEZTE010000007.1_pt1 | contig 27251 bp, 27 predicted proteins | sample 7264151 | NCBI WGS metagenome assembly CAEZTE01 (sample SAMEA6813796, study PRJEB35770) | freshwater metagenome | biome: Freshwater; feature: Freshwater reservoir; material: water | place: Czech Republic | collected 2015-06-16 | depth 0.5m m | reverse complement strand
GCACGCACACCATGTAATCCTTCAGCCAATATAAAAGGTGTGCCGGCCTCTAACCAATCAACTCCAGCGCGCATTGCGGTGTGGGCCATCTCCATCGCCTCTTTGATGTCGGTTAAATCCAGCGAGACTTGAACAATTGGCTTCACCTACAAAACTCCAAACTTTGCAAATGCCTCACTTGGTGCCATGCCATCTCTTACTGCATTTCTAAATAAGTTCTCACCGGAGTTTTTCTCCTCGACTCTGGCAACAACCTCTGCAATTGCATCCTTTGGCACAATTACTACGCCATCAATATCACCAACAATTAAATCTCCAGGATTAATTGTTACCCCATCAATTACTGCCGGCACATTGTGTTCAATTACCTCATACCGTGAGTTGATATCAAGGGGTGAGGTCTCTACCCCAAAAACTTTAAAACCTAACGCGCGCATCCTGGTGGTATCTCTTACCGGACCATCAGTTAACGCACCTGCTACACCTTTGTGTTTGCAAGCGGTGGAGAGCAACTCTCCCCAAAATGCTGCTGGATGATTGCCACCATTATTTCTATTAGATGGTGTTACATAAACCTGATCTTTACCAACTGCATCTAATGCTTTTAACAATCCAACATATGGCACCTCAGGTGCTTTAAAAACTGCCTCAACTCTTACTGGAAATGCATACCCCATCATTACGCCATCACCTGAGATCATTTGAATATCTGATTTTAAAACTTGATTGCGTAACTCCATATGATCTAAACAATCAGAGGCTAAAGCTGCGGTAAAGATTTTAGAAAGTTTTTCTAGGTCATACTCTTTGTTATTCACACCCTAAAGATTAGAGGCTTCTCTGGAGTAGTTACAGACCCTGAACTCTTACTTGAGCCCTTGCGCCTGTTGGTTTATAACGTTTCGGTAAAGTGTTCTGAATTGGGCAATTATGCGCCCGCCATCGTTGACTACCGAACCTGTGCGTATAAGGATTGCCCCAGGTTCGACGATCCTCGTTGTACCACTTCCTATAGAGAAGAAAAGGAGAAATGAATGCGTAGAAGTTCATTTCGTCTTGTTGCAGCTGCAGCAGCTATTGCCCTTGCGGTAACTGGTTGTTCATCATCATCTGATGAGGCAGCGAATGAAGACACACAGTGTGGAATCTTTACCTGGTGGGCATCTGGTGGCGAAGCTGCTGGCCTACAAGGAATGGTTGATGTTTATAAGGCACAAAACCCAAACACAGAGTTTATTAACGCTGCGGTTGCCGGTGGTGCTGGTGTAAACGCTAAGGCTGTACTACAAAGCCGTTTGGATGCTAATGAGCCACCTGACTCATTCCAAGCACACGCAGGTATGGAGCTTGATGGTTATGTAAGAGGCGGACAATTAGAGGATCTAACATCTCTATACGCTTCTGAAGGTTGGGACAAGGTATTCCCATCTGACTTAATCAAAGCAATCACTGTTGATGGAAAGATTTATTCAGTTCCAGTAAACATTCACCGCGCAAACGTATTGTGGTGGAACCCAGCAGCAGCTACAAAGGCTGGCATTACAAAAGCTCCTGTAACACTTGATGAGTTTTTTGCTGACCTAGAGAAGTTCAAGAAATCTGGAATTCCAGGACTTGCACTTGCAGGAAAGGGAGACTGGGCAATTGCTCACCTTCTTGACTGGATGCTGTTAGCAACAATGGGTGCAGATAAGTTTGAAGGTCTATTTAACGGATCAACTTCATGGACAGGTCCAGAGGTTGCTGCCGGTATCAAGAACTTCCAAAGAGCACTTTCATACGGAAATAAGGGAGCAGGAAACCTTGATTGGCCAGATGCTGGAAAGTTAGTAACTGACGGCAAAGCTGGATTCTTTATCATGGGTGACTGGGCTTCTGCTCAATGGCAATCAGATGGATTAACACTAGGAACTGACTACACATTCGCAGCAGCTCCAGGAACTGTTGGTACATACCAATGGCTATCTGATTCATTCACACTTCCAGTTGGTGCACCACACCGCAACGCTGCAATTGCATGGTTGAAGGTTTGTGGATCTAAGGAAGGCCAGGATGCATTTAATCCAAAGAAGGGATCGATCTCAGCTCGTACTGACTCAGATCTATCTCTATACGATGATTATCTAAAATCAGCCGCTGCTGACTGGAAGAAGGATCGCTTAGTCGGTTCAACTGTTCACGGCGCAACTGGAAATAACGCACTGATGGCTGCATACAATGCTGCTGTTGGTAAGTACTTCTCAGGTGGCTTTAAAGATAACGCCGGACTTGCTAAGGATCTTGCTGGTGCTTACGAAGCAGGCAAGGCTTAAATAGCAAAGAAGTAAGTAAGTAACTTTGGTGGGCGAGTAATTGCCCACCAAAGTTTTCTTATTAGGTAAGAAATCGCTAGGCTAAAAAATCTGCTTGTTAAAGATTAGGGGATTGTTTCGGTGAGTAATATTGTCAAGAATAAACGCTCACTAAGCGCTCGCCTTGGCGGATTACTTTTTGTATTGCCTTCGATTATTGTAGTTTTAATATTTGTATATGGCCTCATTCTTTGGTCAGTGAATGTTTCCTTAACTAATCAAAACTCTGGTGCAAAAAAAGCCATAGAGTATGTTGGATTAAAGAATTACACAGATTTAATGGTTGATGAGAGATTTACTCACTCACTTTCAAATTTAGTAAAGTTCACTGTTGTTTTCATTTTAGGTGCATTAATAACTGGATTTATCATGTCCTTATTGCTAGAAAAAGGAATCAAAGGCGAGGGCTTTTTCCGCTCCTTTTACTTATATCCAATGGCGATCTCATTTATTGCAATGGGAACAGTATTTAACTGGCTTTTAAACTCAGCTCGTGATGAAGAGGCTGGTGGCTTAAATCTGGCATTGCAAAAAATAGGTTTAGGATTTCTACAAAATGATTGGTATGTCTCTGAGCGAGGTGCAATGTATGCGATGGCACTACCGGCAATTTGGCAGATGTCAGGTTATGTATTGGCCCTCTTCTTAGCCGGCTTTAGAGGAATTCCAGATGATATGCGTGAAGCTGCTCGAGTAGATGGAGCTAGTGAGTCACAGATTTATCGCCACGTTCTGTTTCCTCAATTAACTCCAACCTTGCTTACTATTTTAATTATTTTAGGTCACATTTCAATGAAGGCATTTGATTTGATTATTGGTATTAATGGTAAATCCTATGTAACCCAGGTAGTTGCGGTTTATATGTGGGAAGCAACCTTTGATAAACGAGATTATGCAAAGGGAACCTCAATTGCGATCGTACTTCTGATAATGATTGCGGTTGTGGTTGTGCCCTACCTTCGTTATAACAACAAACAACAGGCTTACCGCTGATGAGTAAAGACTTAGTCGACTTAATTACCGCAAAGCCAGATGTGCGCAATAAAAAGCGCAAGCTAAACGGTAAAGAGCGGTTTTGGTTAATCTTCCGCTACATCTCACTTACCTTTATCTGGTTCTTAGTTGTTATGCCGATTTATGTGATGGTAATTAACTCACTTAAAGGTGTGAAAAATGTTTACTTAACTAATGCATTTAAATTACCAGAGAAGTTAGATTTCTCAGCTTGGTCAGTTGCCTGGAGTGGTACGGATTACTTCCCACAATCTATCTCTGACTCGATGACCAGAACTCTATTTTTTGTAGTTCAAGCCTCAATAATCTCAGCAATAATTGGGTCTATCAATGGCTATGTTTTTGCCAAGTGGAAGTTTAGAGGCTCTAACTTAATTTTCACATTGTTCCTATTTGGAATGTTTATTCCTTATCAGGCAATTATGATTCCGCTGGTCAGAATTGCAACCACTCTGGAGCTAAACAAATCTATTTATGTATTAGTTTTAGCGCACGTAATTTATGGAATTCCAATTTGTACCTTAATTTTCCGAAACTACTACGAAGCAATCCCTAATGAATTAATTGAAGCTGCTCGAGTTGATAAGGCATCAATGGTTCGCACCTATCGTTCAATTATCTTGCCCCTATCTGTGCCAGCATTTGTGGTGGTGTTAATTTGGCAATTTACCTCAGCTTGGAATGACTTCCTCTTTGCGATCTTTTTAACTGGCGGGTCTCCTAAGTTGGCGGTGGCAACCACAGCACTTAACTTTATTACTGGCTCTTCAAACCAGGTCTATTACGGAGTTAATATGACCGCTTCATTAATTGTTTCGCTACCAACCTTAATTGTTTATATCTTCCTAGGTCGATACTTCCTTCGAGGATTGCTCTCTGGCTCCCTAAAGGGTTAGTCATGTCAGTAGCGGTTGAGGTTTTTGATTCCCGGCGTAATCAATTAGGTGAAGGTCCGACTGCAACTGGTGCTGGAAATAATCATGTTCAATGGTGTGATATCTATGGCCAATTTATTAGATCTAAAAATTTATCTACGGGGCAGGTAGATGAGTATCCAACTGATGAACCAGTTGGCTTTCAAATTCAACGCGCTAATGGCGGTGACATATTAGGAAATGCTAATGGACCAGTATTAAGAGATGTTGATGGCAAATTAACTAAGCTTGCCACTCGGCAAGATGCTGATGGCTATCCAGATAAACATAAATTGCGATGGAATGATGCAAAGGTTTCACCAGATGGCTATCTATTTTTAGGCTCAATGGCCTATGAAAATCAAAGCAATGAAGGCGCTTTTTATCGACTTAGTAAAGATGGCCAAAAATTAAAACGATTATTTGGTGATGTCGGCATCTCAAATGGTTTGGACTGGAGTCAAGATCTAACCAAAATGTATTACATCGATACCTTAACTATGAAGGTTGAGGTTTTTGATTACGATAATGGCAACATTTCAAATCGCAGAACCTTGGTGCAAATCAATGAGGGCATGGGATTTCCAGATGGTATGTGTGCTGATGCTGATGACAATATCTGGGTAGCATTTTGGCTCGGATCTGCCGTTCGATGTTTTGATGGCAAAACCGGTAAGCAGTTAGAAGAAATTAAGTTACCAGCTCAAAAGATTACCTCCTGTTGTTTTGCTGGTGAAAAATTGGATCAATTAATTATTACTTCAGCTGTGGGAAATCCTGGTGAGTCAATGGATCTAACTGAGTATCCCCATGCTGGATTTATTTTTATTGCAACCCCTGGAGTAATTGGTAAAAAGACAAATACATTCGGTGCTTAGTTGAAGACAGATTTATTCACCTTCGGCGAAGTACTTTCAGTTTTTATCTCTACCGATACCGAATCGGTTATGAGTGCTAATAATTACCAGAGAGTTACAGCCGGAGCTGAGGCAAATGTTGCGGTAGCAGTTTCAAGATTAGGCTTAAAAGCACAATTCTTCTCTAGATTTGGTACCGATCAATTAGGTTCAGTAATGATAAAAGATATTGAATCTGAAGGTGTTGATGTATCGCTGGTTAAAAGAGTTGCATCATTTTCAGCTGCGATGGTACGAAATCCAGGCAGGACAGAACCAGTTGAGATAAGTTATTTAAGGAAAGGATCTGCTGCTTCAACTATTGAACCAACCGATATTTTAGATTCATATATTTCTTCTACTAACTGGCTTCATACAACCGGAATAACATGTGCAATCTCAAAAACTGGTGCCGATACTGTTAAGTTCGCACTAGAAAAGGCTAGAGATTTAGGAGTTAAATCAAGCTTTGATTTAAATATTAGGCGAAAATTATGGAGTGAAAGTGAGGCAAAATTAGTTTTACAACCTCTTGCAACCAATATTGAATTACTAATTGGCGGTGAGGATGAGTACCAAGCTGTTTTTGGTTTTACAGATGCCAAAAAAGTTCTAGTAGAGGCAAATTCTCGCGGCTGTAAGCTTGCAGTAATGACAAAGGCTGATCAAGTTTTAAGGTACTCACTAGATGGCGAGTATGGTCAAATCACCCCACCAAAGATCGTTTCAGTAGATCCAGTTGGGTCAGGCGATGCCTTCACTGGTGGAACAATTGCTGGATTATTAAGCGGAATGAATCCAGAACAAGCACTTACCCAAGGAAGTATCTGTGGTGCCTCAGTTGCAAGTATGTTTGGGGATTGGACCGGCATACCAAAAGGAAAAGCTGGTGTAGTCGATACTGAGATTGCAGCCAAGATTAGGAGCGGATCATGAAAGCACTAGAGATTCTTCTTAACGAAAGAATGATGACTTTGGTTAGGGCAAAATCGCAAAATGAAGGTCAAGCTTTAGCCGATGCCTTAGTTGCCTCAGGTGTCAAAGTTATCGAAATTACTTTAACTACCCCCGGAGCTTTAAAAATCATTGCTAACTTACTAGAGCATAAAGGCTTACTTGTGGGTGCGGGAACTGTAAGAACTGTCAAAGATGTAAAAAAAGTTGAAGATGTTGGGGCAAAATTTATTGTTTCCCCGGATACAAATGAGGATGTAATAGCTGCAACAAAGAAATTAAAATTGGTTTCAATGCCTGGTGTCTGTACACCAACCGAGGTGGCAATAGCTGAAGAAAGTGGTGCTGATATTTTGAAACTATTTCCAGCCTCGATTTTAGGGCCGGGGCATTTAAAAATGCTTAGAGAGCCATTTCCTAATAATCACTGGTGTCCAACAGCAGGAATCACTTTAGAGTCGGTCCCTAAGTGGTTTGAGGCTGGTGCAGACCTAATTGGCCTAGGTGGTCCAATTACAAAGGGTGGAGTAGAAAAAGTTAACGAAAATGTAATCGCTTTTCGTAATGCAATTAATGAGGCTAGTAAGGTAGTTTATCGACATGAAGTTAGCCAATAAACACATCTTTGTAACTGGCGGCGCCAAAGGCATTGGCGAAGCAATAGTTAGAGATGCTGCTAATGAGGGCGCATCTGTTTCATTTGTAGATATCGATTCAGTATCGGGTGAAAAATTAGTATCAGAATTAAGTTCCGATGGTAAAAAAGTAGCTTTTTTTAAAGCAGATGTAGCAAGTTTTGATCAACTTCAATCTGCATTTAATCAATCTGTAACTAAATTTGGTGAAGTAACAGGTGTCGTTAATAATGCAGGGGTTAATTCACATGCAGACCCAGTAACAATGACAGATAAACAGTGGGATGATTTCTTTGCTATCGACATGAAGCCAGTTTGGTTGACTGCAAAGTTAGCCTTGCCTGCGATGAGAAAAGCAAAGCATGGTTCAATTGTAAATATCTGTTCAATTCATGGCCGACTTACCTATCCAGGATTTTTTCCGTATGGCGCAGCTAAATCAGCCGTACTTGGATTAACTAGAAACTTGGCCCTAGATGAGGGTAAACATGAGATAAGAGTTAATGCAGTCTCACCCGGATATATATTGACTGATTTAACTAAGACTTGGTTAAGTGGTGAATCCGGTCGACTTGATCGAGCAAATTCAATTCAACCGTTAGGTCGTATGGGTGAACCATTTGAGGTGGCAAAGGTTGTTACATTCCTACTTTCTGATAAATCAACTTATGTAAGTGGATCTGATTGGGCAGTTGATGGCGGATTAGGAGCAAGATCTGCATGATATTAAAAGGTGAGCACTTATTTATAACTGGTGGAGCTGCTGGAATTGGTGAAGCGCTAGTTATTGGGGGAGCAAAAGAGGGAGCTAAAGTTTCTTTTGTTGATATTGATGATGCAAAAGGCAATGCACTAGTTGATAAATTGACCCATGAAGGGCACCAAGTTCAATTTTCGCACGCTGATGTGTCAAAGTTTGAAACCTTTAAGGCTGGCTATGACAAATTGGTTGGAAATTTTGGACCAGTAACTATCGCAGTTTCAAATGCCGGCAGAAACTCTTATGCAGATGCAGTGGAGTATGCCGAACAAGAATGGAATGATTTTTTTGCATTAGATTTGAAATCTAGTTGGTATCTTGCAAAACTTTGCTTGCCTGAAATGCGAAAAGCCAAATATGGTTCAATTGTAAATATCTCATCTATTCATGGCCGAATGTCTAGGCCAAATTTCTTTCCGTATTCAGCAGCTAAAGGTGGAATTATTGGATTATCAAGAAACCTTGCCTTAGATGAAGGAAAATATGGAATTAGAGTTAATTCAGTATCTCCCGGAACAACTGCAACCCCACTATTAAAAAGTTATATGGAGAAGTTTCCAGATGAAAAAGCACACGCGCTTGCTGTTGCACCTAATGCCAGATTTGGCTCACCTGAAGAGATTGCAAATGTAATTTTATTTGCCCTATCAAAAGATGCATCATTCATAACTGGTGCTGATTTAATGGTTGATGGCGCATTACACGCTAGATATGCTTAAGCTCTAATATTTACAAAGTCTGGCGATAATTCAGATAAATCTTTAACTCCCATTAATTTCATAGCTGTTTCCATTTCAAATCTTAAGATCTCAACTACTTTTTCTACACCAGCCTTACCTGCCGACATCGCTCCATATAAATATGCGCGACCAATTAGCACCCCATCAGCACCCAGCGCAATTGCAGCAACCACATCAGCTCCACTCATAACGGCGCCATCAATATAGATTTGTGGGCCATTCCCTTTGGCTCCAATTGCTTGTCTAACACTTGGTAATAACTCAAGTGGAACTGTGGAGCGATCTAACTGTCGTCCACCATGATTTGAAAGAACTATTGCATCCACACCAATTTTTGCAAGCTCTTGGGCATCTGAAACAGTTTGAATTCCCTTAATAATCAATTTACCTTGCCAAACTGATCGCAGCCACTTTACATCTTCAAATGTAACAGCTGGATCAAAAACCTTTGCAGCAATTTCAGATAATGGTTTATTAAAATTTCTAAATGTAGCAAATTCTAAGGGAGCTGTTGTCAATAAATTAAACCACCACTTTGGTTTTAAAGCCATATCAAAGAAAGTTTTAAAACTAATTTTTGGCGGTACAGTCAAACCATTTCTCATATCTCGCCACTTTACCCCACCAACTGCAGTATCTACAGTGAGCATTAAACCCTCAAAGCCAGCTGATTTAGCTTCTTCAATAAACTTCAAGCTTTGATCACGATCGCGCCAAAGATATAACTGAAACCACCTTCGAACTGAAGGTACTTGTTGACCAATTTCTGTTGAGGAAGTGGTACCCATTGTCGAAAGGTTATAAATCAAATTATTCTCACTACAAACCTTTGCCACCATTACTTCGCCTTGGTAATGCATCATTCTGGTATACCCAGTTGGGGCAAAAATTATTGGTAGATCAGATTTTGTTCCAAGGATAGTTGCCGATAGGTCTACCTTTGAAACATCTCTAAGTACCCGGGCATTAAATTCAACTTTTGTATAAACCTCTTGGCTTCTACCGTAGGCAAGCTCATCATTTGCGCCACCATCAACATAATCAAAAACGGCTTTTGGAACCCGTTTTTTTGAAAGTAATCGCATTTCAGCAAGGTTGACAACCTTTTTTAACTTTCGATCCGCAAATGGATCTTTTGGCAATGACCAGCCAAGTAGTGGTTTGATATTTTTCCACCTAGGAAACTGCCGCCTCAATTTACTAAACCTTCAATCTATAACTACGTTTTACGGTTCCGGACCAAAAAGATTCTTGTTCTGTCTTACTAAGCTCCTTGGTGAATTCTTCCATTAAATCAACAGTTTGCGAATAGGTAGCTGCAAGCAAGCAAACTGGCCAGTCAGAGCCAAACATCATTCGAGACGGGGTGAAAGTATTGAGAATATGATCTAAATAAGGCTTAAAGCTCTGGCTATTCCAGCTATCCCACTTCGCTTCTGTGAATAAGCCAGAGACCTTAACTGATACATTTTCATATGATGCCATCTCGCTTATTTGATCAGCCCAGGGCTGCATTTCACCCTTACCTATATATGGTTTAGAAATATGGTCTAGTACAAAAGTATTTTTTGGTGACCGCTTGACCATCGCCACTGCTGCAGCAAGCTGTGGGGGACGAGTTAAAATGTCAAAAGTTAATCCAGTATCTGCGATTCGGTGGATATTTTTTATAACATCATCACGCATTAACCAATTTGGATCTGCTTTATCTTGTGCCATATCTCGAATTGAAACCAAATTTTTTCCACCCGGATGCGCTAAGTATTTTTCTAATTGTGGAAGAACATCATTACTTTCAAGGTCTAACCAACCAACAACTGCGCGAATCTTTGGGTGTGAAAGGGATAGATCTAAGAATTCTGGAGTTTCAGCTGGATTTTCAACAGTTTGAACAATTACGGTGTAATCAATATTTGATTTTTCTAACTCAGGTTCAAGCTCATCCATCAAGATTGTGCGCGAGATTGGTTTTACCTCATCGCCTTTCATCCAAGATTGAGGCCTGACACTTAAATCCCAAATGTGATGGTGAGAATCGATACGCATAAGTAGAGTCTAATCATTTCCTCTATTTAATGAAGTAGCAAGATTGCTAGCACGACCCGGTAACTTTTCTGTAACAAATTATGCTTGTTAGGCATAAGTAATGGTGGTTTAATTGAGGCATGAGAGCAGTTTCAATAGTTACTCCAGGCAAAATCGAAATTATTGAGCTACCAGATCCAACGCCAAGTAGTACCGAAGTCGTAGTAGAGGTTGCTGCAGTTGGAATTTGTGGAACAGATTTACACATTTTTGAAGGCGAGTTTGCGCCGACATTTCCTATTGTGCCTGGCCATGAGATGACCGGAACCATAGTTGCTATTGGTAAAGATGTAACTGAAGTAAAAATTGGCGATCCAGTTGCGATCGATCCATCAGTTCATTGCGGTGAATGCTTTTACTGTCGACGAGCACGAGGCAACCTCTGTGAAAACTGGAATGCATTAGGAGTATCCATGCCAGGAGCTGCAGCACAGTTCTTGCTTTCTCCTAAGAAGAATATTCATAAACTTTCTAAAGATATTGATTTGAAATCTGCCGCATTGATTGAACCGCTATCTTGTGCGGTAAGGGGATATGACCAACTACCAAGAATTCCCGGCTCGCACTACTTAATTTATGGTTCTGGAACCATGGGATTAATGATGGCAGAACTTGCCCGAGTAAACGGTGCCGCATCGGTTTCAATCGTAGATTTAAACAATGAAAAACTAGTTACAGCAAAAGCATTAGGTTTCATGCATGTAGCAACTTCGGCAGATCAATTTGATCAACCAAGAGGATTTGATGTTGTAATCGATTGCACCGGTGTAGTTGCTGCGATTAAAGCTGGCTTAAAACATGTGATGCCTGGCGGAACATTTTTGCAATTTGGCGTAGCAAATCATGATGCAAAAGTTGAAATTGAGCCGTTTTGGATTTACAACAAGGAAATCACAATTGTAGGTTCGATGGCAGTGCTACATTCATTCGATCGCGCAGTTGAATTGTTTGCAAATGGAGTTTTAAATGCAGATGTGATGATTTCTGATCGCTATCCACTAGAGCAATATGAAACCGCGCTGCAAGCCTTTAAGTCTGGTAAAGGTCGCAAGACAATTGTCCTTCCAAATGGTTAATTAAAAGTCTTCATGAAAAATTGGGCTGGAAATTTAACCTTTTCTGCAAAAGAATGTATTGAGATTGATTCCACCTCTGAACTTCAATCAATTGTAAGTAAGGCATCTGGCATAAAAGTATTAGCAACAGGACACTCATTTAATGACATTGCAGATACTGCTCAAACTCAAATTTCAATAAAAAATCTTAGTAATGAAATTGAGATCGATGCTACAAACAAAGTTGCCTTAGTACCTGCTGGAATGCAATATGCCGATGTATGTAGATACATCGAGAAAAAGGGTTGGGCGTTATTCAACACCGCATCCCTTGGCGAAATTACCGTAGCTGGAGCAGTACTTACTGGAACACATGGCTCTGGAAGTGGCAACCCAGTTTTGTCAGATTGCGTTGACGGAATTGAAATGGTCCTAGCATCTGGTGATTTATACAGTATCGCTCGAGAAGATTCGGAAGAGTTTCCAGGCTTTGTTGTTTCACTTGGGGCGCTTGGTGTATTTACAAGACTAAGGTTGAAAATTGTTGAAAGTTTCTCAATAAGGCAGTTTGTTTATGAAAATATCGGTATACAATCAATAGCGGAGAACTTTGATGCTGTTTTTGATAAAGCTTATAGTGTCAGCTACTTTTCAAATTGGAAAAAGAACACAACTGGACAAATTTGGATGAAATTTCTAGATGACAATAATCTTCCGCAGCTACCTACGGTTTGGCTAGATGGAAATATTGCTAATGCTAAGCAACACCCAGTTAAGGTGAATGATCCATCACCTTGTACGGATCAAATGGGCACTTCCGGCAAGTGGCTGTACCGACTGCCTCACTTTAAATTAGATTCATCACCTGCCTCAGGTGATGAAGTTCAAACCGAGTACCTAGTTGATCGCTCTCATGTTAGTGAATATATAGCTGAATTATCGAACATAGGCGATGAAATTGCTGATCGGGTATATGCAACAGAAATTAGAACAATTCAATCTGATGATTTATGGCTTAGTGGTGCATATGGAAGGCAAACAGTTGGTTTCCACTTTACGTGGAAAAAATCTGAATCACTAGCCAATTTTCTGCCAAAAATTGAAGAAATACTTGGCAAGCATGCCGGCCGGCCACACTGGGGTAAATTATTTTCTACATCACAAGAAGAGTTAGCCGGTAGATACCCAAAGTATTCAAGTTTTGAGGAGTTACTTAAAAAATATGATCCAAGTAAGAAATTTAGAAATAGTTTTATAAATAGATACTTTATAAACTACTAAAACAACTACCAGGCAAGATATCCACCATCAACAACAATATCTGAGCCTGTCATGTAATCTGACGCCTCAGAGGCCATGAAGTTTACTGCTCCTTGAAGATCGGTAACCTCTGCCATTTTATTTTGAGGAGTTCGCGATAGCCAAATAGGACTAACTTTTTGACCAAGCTCAGTTTTTAAAAGATCTGCAACTAGAGATGTTCTGGTGTATCCAGGGGATAATGAATTGACTCTGATTCCTTTTTCGGCCCACTCTGCACCAAGGCATCTTGTTAATGAAAGCACACCCGCCTTTGCCGTGTTGTAGTGAGCCTGTCCTTGCGGGTAATTAACAATGTAGCCTGACATTGATGCGGTATTTATAATTTTTCCATATTTATTTTTAACCATATGTCTGGCTTCAGCTTGCGCACACAGGAATACAGAATCTAAATCAATTCTTATCATTCGCTGCCAATCTTCGTAACTCATATCTAGTGTATCTACCCATTGACCAATCCCGGCGTTATTGCATGCAATTGTAAGGGACCCCCAGTTTTTAACGATTTCATCGACCATATTTGTTACTTGATCCGGATTAGTAACATCCGCTTTTAAAGCCACAACTTTTACATCAGGATTTCTTATGGTTATCTCTTGAGCAACAATCTCGGCAAGATTTAAATCTAAATCAATCACAGCAACATTAGCTCCAGCATCGGCTAAACCATGGGCAAGTGCGCGGCCAATACCTTGTCCTGCTCCAGTAACTAATGATGTTTTACCCTTAAGTGAAAATCTTTCCATAATGCTTTTGGTGTTTAGCACCGGATCTACTTGAGTTACCATGCTAAATACCCACCATCAATAACTAGGTCCATACCAGTTGCGTAATCAGATGCCTCTGAGGACAAATAAACAGCTGCCCCCTGCATATCTGTAACTTCACCCATAACCTTCATTGGAATTCTAGATATCCACTCCGGATAATACTTTTGACCTATTTCAGTCTTCTTTAAATCATCCAAAAGCGGTGTAATCGTGAAACCAGGGGAGAGAGTGTTAACCCGCACACCATATGGTGCCCATTCGGTAGCAAGGCATCTGGCAAGTGAAATAACACCGGCTTTTGCTGAGTTGTAGTGAGCTTGATGTTGAGGATAGTTTGAAACTTTTCCAGATAGTGAAGCAGTAAATACTATTTTTCCGTAACCTTGCCTAATCATATATTTTGCTTGAGCCTGTGCACATAAAAAAGCTGAATCTAAATTGTTACTGATCATTTTTTTCCAACTGGCAAATGTCATATCTTGCGCATCAACCCATTCGGCAATTCCAGCATTATTACAAGCAATTTCAAGAGAGCCAAACTCTTTTACAACAGCATCTATCGTTGCATTCACCTCGTTTTCGACCGTTACGTCGCATGTAAAATTAATTACTTTGATCCCTTTATACAAGGATGCAATCTCTTCTGAAACCGCCTTACTATCATTTTCATTTCGCCCAATAATTGCCACATTGGCTCCGGCTTGTGCATAGGCATGAGCAATGGCTCTACCAATTCCTTTATTACCGCCAGTAACTAATGCATTCTTCCCTGTAAGTGAAAGGCGATCCAAGATTGATTTGGAGCTAAGAACTGGATCAGCACTCATTGTTTCCTTCTGTTACTGAGGAAGCTGAATCTGAACTTTAACTGATTTGGCGGGCATATTTACGGCAAAATCAAAAGCCTTAATACTCTCTTCGAATGTGAAGTTATCAGTAATCAATGGCTTTAGATTTAACTTTCCGCTGGCAATTAAGTTAATTGCGCGTGGATAAACATTGCGATACCTGAAGACATTTTCTACTCTGATTTCCTTTGAAATTGCCTTTGACACATCATATGCAATGGGTGATAGCGGAATACCAACATGCACAAGGGTGCCACCAGGTGCTAGAAGATCAACTGCAGTAGAAGCTGCTTTTTCATTACCACTACACTCAAAAACAATATTTGCACCAACACTGTCAGTTAACTCCTTCACTTTTTGTGTTGAATCTCCATTCTTTGGATTAACTCCAGTAATTGGCCCTAAAGATTCAGCCAATTTTAATTTCTCATCTACTACATCCAGAATAATTACTCGACTGCAGCCACCTGCGATTGCACAAAGTGCAGTAACCATTCCTATAGTTCCAGCACCAATTACTACTGCAATGTCACCGATCACCGGTCTGGCCTTAACTACTGAGTGCATTCCAACAGCTACTGGTTCGATCATTGCACCTTCACCAAAAGAAACATTCTCTGGTAGCTTGAAAGTTAAGGCGGCTGGGTGAATAACAGTTGGGCGTAGAACGCCGTGGTACGGCGGTGTTGCCCAGAATTTAACATCAGGATCTAGGTTGTAAACTCCAGTTAAAGTTTCGCTACTTTCAAAATTTGGAATTCCAGGCTCCATACAAACTCGGTCGCCCACCTTTATCTTTGAAACAGCACTACCAACTTCAACTACTGTGCCAGCTGCTTCATGCCCTAGCACCATCGGTGCTTTGACAATAAAGGTGCCAATAGCGCCATGGGTGTAATAATGGATATCGCTACCGCAGATTCCAACTGTGTGTATCTTTATTTTTACATCAGTTGGCGAGATAACTTCAGGCAGATCAATCTCTCTAAGGTTTAACTTTCCTTTTTCTTCAAGTACTAGAGCCTTCATGCTACTAACCTTTTCTGGCAATAATTATGCCGATAACTAATGAAATAGTGGTTGAAATCCAAAGTGAGAAACCTTTTGGCTCAAGAAATCTCATCCAAATCAAGCTCAGCGCAATTAAGAAGACAACTGCAATAAAGATTCGGTCAAACAGGTTTGTTTTCATTGGCAAGAAGCCATTACGCGGGGTTGTTTGTTTTGCCATAATCAGGTCACTTACTCCTTAACCGCACCGAAGGTTAGTCCGGTAACAATGTATTTCTGGATGAAGGTCAAAAAGATAATTGCTGGCAAAGTAGCAATTATCGCAACAGCTGCTAACTCTCCATAGTTAGTTCCAGTGGTAGTTACATACTCTGCAAGTCGAGTTGTAATTGTTCTAGCCGATGAAGAGGATAAGCTGGCTGCAAGCAGATATTCATTCCAGGCAAATACCCATGTCAAAATAAATGTGATGGCAAGTCCTGGAGCTGCAAGCGGAACGATGATTTTAAATAATATCTGCATGCGGCTTGCTCTGTCGACTAAAGCAGCCTCATCTAATTCCAAAGGTATTCCTTCCAACATTCCCTTTAGCAACCAAATTGCAAATGGCAAATTAAATAAGCAATAAACCAGGATTAAACCAATTTTGGTATCAAACAACATAAAGTCACCAATTTTTACAACTTGAGTGAAGATCAAGAAGTTAGGCAAAATAAAGGCTGCTGGAGGCGCCATTCTATTTGTAATTGTCCAGAAGAAAATACTGTCCGATCCTTTCAATTTCCACCTAGTCAATGCATAGGTAGCAAAAAGCGCCAAGATAGTTACTAAAGTAGCATTTGTGGTCGCAACGATAAGTGAGTTAACCATGTAGTTTCGAACAACTCGATCTTGAAATACCTTTGTATAATTTTCAGTATAAAAGGAATCAATTATTAGATTTGGTTTGTCATAAACCTCAACTGGTGATCGGGATGAGACTACAAACATCCAGTAAATTGGACCAAGGGTAAAAAGTGTTAATACAGTCCAAAGTACATACCTGCTCACACCTGAGAAAATTGAGGTGAATCTTGATTGCGCTGAGTTTGTGTTCATACTTTTCGCTTCGATTCTTTTCCAGTAAGGGCATTGAAAAGCAACCAACAAATAACGATTGTAAAGTAGAGAACTAGTAAAGACATCGAGGAGCCATAGCCATACTCTTGTTTTGAGAATACAGTTCTGAAAATGTGTAAACCAACAAAGGTGGTACTACTTCCTGGCCCACCATTGGTAAGCATGTAAACATCTTCCATGCTTCGCAAAGAATCCATAACTCTAATGAACACGGTAATTAAAATAACTGGCAAAAGCATCGGTAGGATTAGGTAACGATACATTTGAAATCTATTGGCGCCATCAACAGAGGCAGCTTCGACTGGCTCCTTGGGAATTGCTAATAAACCAGCTAATAAAGTAAGTGTGACAAATGGTGTCCAATGCCAAACATCCATCAATATGATTGCAATCCAGGCCTGTGTAGTCGAGGCGCCAGTATTGAATTCCCAGCCAAAAAATTTATTTAAGAAAAAAGGAATTGGTCCATGGCCCTGAGCCATCATCAATCGCCAGGTTGCACCCACAGCAATAGGCGCCACCACAACTGGTAGAACATAAACAGTTCGGAAGAACGTCTTGGCTTTAAAATCTTTCATAAGTGAAAGTGCTAAGACAAATCCTAAGATTAATTCAATTGTTACGACTAAAAAAGAGAAGAGTAAAGTCCTACTTAAAGTTCCCAGAAAAACGCTATCAAAAACTAGGTCACGATAATTTTGAATTCCAACAAACACTTTTCCGCGCTCTTTTGAAAATACATTCCAACTATGCGTACCCACATAGATAACATAGAAAAATGGCGCAAGCCCAGCTATGCCCAAAATTAACAAGGAGGGTGAAAGTAAAATCCAACCCAACCTATTGGAGTGATTCTTGTTCAATTTACTCCTTAATGTTCAATGGAGGACTCTTGCGAGTCCTCCATTGATTTACCACTCTATGTTCCTAGAGATTAGTAACCTAACTTCTTCATCTCAGCATCAGCAGCTTTCGCAGCCTTATCTAGAGCATCAGAAGTAGATATCTTTCCTGCAATTGCGTCATAAATAAATGGCGCAACTACTTCACGTACAGCAGTATGGAAAGGATACGGAGGTGCACCACGGAATAGTGAACCTTGATCCTTCATAAATGTGTAGTAGCCGTTTGTTTTTGCATCCTGCTCCTGAACAATTGGATCGTTATATGTAGATTCCATAACGATTCGTGAACCAGCAGCAGCCCACTTGGCCTGTACTGACTCTTGTCCTTGATATTGCTGGAACAAGATTGAACATGTGATGTTCTTTGAAGATGCTGGAACACCAAACGCACCACCGTCATAGTATCCAAGGTAACCGGCGCCAGATTTAGAATCTTCTAGAACCTTTGGATTACCTAGTGGAGGAAGAGCAACGCCAACTTTGCCGACAACCTTTGACTTAGATTCATCAGTTGCAATCCAAGCTACGTTCTCGCCATATACCCAACCTTGAGCAGCACGGCCGGCAGCAAATGTTGAACCAACCTCTGTCCATGTTGATTGCTTTGACTCAGGTGGAGCTTGCTTTAGTAGACCTACCCAGAATGCGAATGCATCCTTGGCTGCCTTGCTATCCATTGAACCACCACTAGCTGAGGTTGCTTTTCCATTGTTAATACCCCAGTTGTAAACGCCATTGGTTGGAAGAATTGATTCAAACAATTCATAGAAGGAAGCTGGGTGTCCAGTAACTGCCTGAACTGTAGTTCCCCAAAGATCTTTACCCTTACCGTACTCAGTAAAGAACTCTGCGATTTCCTTATACTCTTTGTAATTTGTTGCTGGTACAAGATCTCTCTTGTACTTAGCCTTAAATGCTTCCTTGTTCGCAGCATCGTCAAATAGATCTGTGCGGTACAAGTAAACCTTTACGAAAGCTTCCATTGGTATGCCAAATACATCACCATCTGAATTCTTGAAGTCATTAATGAATGAAGTGAACTTACCGAAATCAAATGATGGAGCCTTCAGATCTGCATTGTCAGCAATTGCTTGGCTGATGTTTGCTAGATAATTATTCTTTAAATACTGATAAATAATATCTTGTTCAATATATACAAAGTCATAAATGCCGGTCTTTGCTTCCATATCATTTATAGCCTTGCTATACATCTCATCCCAAGAAGTTGTCTCAAGATCAACCTTCATTCCTGTAGCAGCTTCAAATGCTGGAATAATGTCACTCTTTACATACTGTCCTGGTGGAGTGTTTTCAGTAACACCTTTTATGGTCTTACCCTTACACTCTAATTTATCTGCAGCTTCGGCAAACCATGCATCATCGCCACTTGCAGATCCAGAATCAGAGCTGGATGAGCAAGCAGAAAGTACAAGAGCCAAGCTGGAGATAACGCTTGCCAAGGCTAAGCCTCGACGGTTGCGAATCTTTAACATGTATCTCCCATTCCTAGGTTGAAACTAAATTGCCACAAATCAGTTATCTGGGCAATCAGTGATAGAAGTCTTGCCTCTTTCTCAGCCAGTTTCAATAGTTTTCTCAAACTTGAGGTAACAATTAAGTAACAAAAAATACCAATTAGTAATCTCTTTTACCACATATTGAGATAAAAGCGACCATAGAGTGACCAAGAAGTTCTTGCAAGGGGTGAGATAGAGGGTATTGGGATTCTCAATTTTCACTTTTTGCCAACAAAGGGAAGTATTCTCCCGTATGGCAGTGGTAACGATTGCTCAAGGATCAATGAGTGCAAAAATCCAGACCATTGGTGGCTCACTAATTGGATTAAGTGATGCCGGCTTTGAATTAATTGAGCCGAACACGGCAAAAGATTTATATCCCGGCTCGATTTTAGCGCCATGGCCCAACCGGATAAAAGATGGCAAATATCAGTTTGATGGTCTCAAGTATCAACTTCCAATAAATGAAATTTCTCGATCAAACTCACTTCATGGCTTAGTGGCTCATGTAGATTGGCAGATTAATGAGCAAGCACAAAACAAACTAAAACTTAAATATACTTTAGATCTGCCAAACATATATCCAGGTAAACTCTTACTAACTGTATATTACGAGATAAATAACAATTGTTTAAGTGTAAAAATTAGCAGCAAAAATATTGGTTCTCAATCGGCTCCTTATGGAGTTTCTATTCATACTTACTTTATCGCAGGAAAAATAGTTAAAAACAATCAGCTTTTCTTAAAAGTTCCAGCTGATAAATACTTAGATGTAGACTCATTAAGGTTGCTGCCAATTTCCTTAAAGCCAATTGAGAACACAGAATTTGATTTCCAAAAATTACGTCAAATCGGGAGTACTTTTATAGATCATGCTTTTCGACATAAAGAGAATTTACCCAGAGAAGTTGAACTACAAGATCATTTAGGTAGAGGTGTGATGCTTGAGTTTGATCAAAGCTCTAAATGGATACAAATACATACCGCCGATAGAAATGGGGCAGAACAAAGCAGAAATACCGTCGCAATCGAACCAATGAGTTGTCCGCCAGATGCTTTTAACTCTGATGTGGATGTAATTAACTTAAAACCGGGTGATAGCCATGACTTTCAGATTTGGATTAAGCAAAAAACCTAAATTTATCTAGAGTTTAAGCACATCAATATTTGGTGATCTCCCCTTCAATTTTCGGTGCTGATCTAGAACAAAAGCGGCAGATTTTTCACTCGCCTCTATAACATCCGGAATCTTCCAATCAGGCAATTCACCAAGTAGGGCCCAGGCTGCCTGACGAGCAGCACCATCGGCTACCAACTCTCTAGGTGGGAAGGTTGTTACGGGCCTACCTAAAATTGAAGAGGCAATTGGGCCGATACCTGGATTTTTTGCCGCACCACCGATGATCATCACCCGCTCTATCTGCGCACCCGATGATTGTAGAGTTGAGATTGAATCAACTAAACCACAAATAATTGTTTCAATTGCAGCTCGTGAAATATTTTCTGCCGTTAGATTGCTATTAGTTATGCCAGCTAATAATCCTTTGGCATCAGGGCGGTTTGGTGTGCGCTCTCCTTCAAAGTAGCCAAGCATGGTTAAGCCATCGCAACCTGGTTTTGCTTTTAATGCTAACTGACCAACTTCATCATGACTCTTACCAAGTAGTTTGGCTACCGTATCTAAAACTCTAGCGGCATTAAGTGTACAGACAAGTGGCAAATATCTTCCTGTTAAATCTGCAAAGCCAGCTACCGCACCAGACTCATCTTTGCTGGGTATATCAGAAACAAAAAAAGCAGTGCCGCTTGTACCAAGAGAAATTATTAGATCTCCACTTTTAGCACCTAGCCCAAATCCAGCTGCTGCATTATCACCAGCACCGGCAGCAATTGGAATACCTCCTTTTGTGACCCCGGCAAATTGATCAAATTTGGCTATCTCCGGTAGATAAATCTCTTGATTACCTCTTAGTGCAATTGCAAGTAAATCTCTGCGATACAAGTTTGTCTCCGGACAGAAGTAGCCAGTACCTGAAGCATCACTTCGATCTGTAAATAACTTCGTAAAATCTTTTCCTCCTTGTAATTGCCAAGATATCCAATCGTGTGGAAGTGCAATAGCTGCTAACTTTTTCGCATTATCTGGTTCAGCATCAGCCATCCATCTGAGCTTAGAGACAGTAAATGAAGCAACTAAAGTTGAACCAACAGCTTGTGCAGTTGCCTTTGGCCCACCAAACTCCTGATTTAACTCATCTGCAGCTTGTGCAGAGCGAAGATCATTCCAAAGCAGGGCTTCTCTGATTACCACACCATGTTTATCGATTGGAATAAAACCATGTTGTTGAGCGGCAACTGAGATAGCACTCACATCGCTTAAGCCACCAGCTGATTCAATAGCTTGGTCTAGAGCTGTAATCCAATGGGATGGGTGAACCGAGGTGCCATCTGGGTGGGCGGCTTTTCCCTCTCGAATTAATTGGCCAGTATTCGCATCTTTGATAACCACCTTTACCGATTGGGTAGAGGAGTCAATGCCTGCTACTAATTTGTTAGCCATAATCTAGAAAATTTCCAATCAATTAAAACTCTACTGGGTTTAAAAATCTTAAATCTGTTGGTGCTCTAAAGTATTTCTTATCGATGCTATTAATATACTTAACATGAGGAGACAACATATGGTTATCCCACAAAGCCTTACTAGACCACTTTTCCATCATTACCCAGGCGTCTTCATTAACTCCTTGCACTAAGTCATACATTTCACAACCAGATTCTTTATAAGACTCGGTAACTAGATTTGCAAACTCTTTTTTCAAAAATTCAATATGTTCCTGCTCTGGATATATCGTGGCGATTAAGTAGAGCGGTTTAGACATTTTCTTCTCCCTTATTTTTCGACCCTAAATATAGACTAACGATTTTCTTCCTGAGCCCTAGTTAATCTTTGTGAAACATAGACAGGTATTAGCGATAGCAGAATTACTACAGTTGCTACGACATTAACTACGCTGCCCTGATTAGGCCTTGCCATTTCCTTTAAAATCCAAAGTGGCAAAGTATCCACACCAGGGGGAGCGGTAAATATTGTTACTACTACCTCATCAAAACTTAACGCAAAGGCCAGGAGAGCACCTGCCATAAATGAGGTCCTAAATTGTGGAAAGGTAACTAATCTAAAGGTTTGCCATAAGCCAGCTCCTAAATCAGCTGAAGCCTCCTGCAAATTTGGATTCATGCGTTTAAGTCTGGCAAATACATTGTTAAAGACCATCACAATACAAAAAGTAGCATGAGCCACGATCATGCCGAAGTATCCAATATCAAAGCCAATTGGTGATAAAAAGCTGTTGTAAGTGTTACTAAAAGCCACACCAGTTACCACTCCAGGAAGAGCGATTGGTAGCACTACTAAGAGATTTACCGTTCCTTTACCAAAGAAATCAAAACCCTTTAAAGCAAAAGCAACTAAGGTGCCAAGTATGGATGCAATTACCATTGCTCCAGTTGCAACCAATACTGAGTTTAGAAGGGCAGCCTTAATTGGATCGTAAGTAGCGGCAAATTTCCACCACTTAACTGAGTAGCCTTCAATTGGCCAACTAGAAATTTGAGCTTGATTAAATGAGTTAAGTATCAATACAAATAACGGGGTATACATAAAAACTAAAATAAGGGCGACTAGGGCTAGTAGTACTGCTTTAGTTGCTCTTGATAATTGCAGCATTTTACATTCGCTCCAATGAACCAGTACGACGAGCTACTACTAAATAAATCACGACAAATGCGATTGGTACCATTGAAAAGGCGGCTGCAACGGGTGGATTCAAATTAATGTTGGAGGCAATAATGCTGCCAATCATTTGAGTTTTACCACCAGTAAATCGGGCAGCTAGGTAATCACCTAGGCTTAATGAAAAGGTAAATACAGAGCCGGCAATTATTGCCGGCACAATCAACGGTAGAACTACTCGATAGATTGTAAAAAATCCTTTAGCTCCAAGATCACTTGAGGCATCAAATAAATTTGTAGGAATCTGCCTAATCGCAGTAAATACGGGAAGAGCCATATAAGGAAACCAGAGATAGGTAAGGGTCAAAATAACAATTGGAATTGAAAATCCAGGACCTCTAATTCCAAGTGGGGCCATCGCCCAATTAAAGAAGCCTTGTTCTGAAAAAACTAACCGCATAGCAATTAGTTTGACTAGGTACCCTGCCCACAACGGCAAGGTAATTGCTACTGCAAGTAAATTTCTAACCCAAGGCCGAGCAATCTTTGCCATATAAATTCCAAGGGGGACAGCAAATAAAATACAAAGGGCGGTAACTGCTAATGCTATTAATAGCGTACGAAGTGAGGTTGCTAAGTAGGCTTGAACTGTAAAAATACTAATGAAATTTTCTAAGGTAAATCCTGGACGAACTAGTGAGGTAAATGGGTCAACAAACCAAAATGCGGTAATTAAAAGTAAAAAGAGCGAAACTATATAAACACCAACAATCCAAAACATGGGAAGTGCCAGCAGACCAATTAAACGCACTTTTGAGCGCTTAAATAAGTATGAAGATATTGGCCTGTTGTTCTCAGTTGAGATTAATGTTGACATAGATACTCACTTAATGTTTGAGGGGATTGATGAATCAATCCCCTCAAGACATCAATGGTTAACCTTTAATGGTTGCCCAAGCGTTAGTCCACTCCTGGAAGCTGGTGCACTTAACATCTTTGCGACCATCTACGCAGGTTTCGATTGGAGTTGTCCAAGGCCAAATTTTCTTGAAGAACTCTTCATCTTCAGCAAAGAACTCATCGCAGTGAGCCTGTGCCTTTTCACTTGAACTACAGAAAGCAATATTGGCTGGTGCCATACCAAAGTTCATAGCAATTGCACCATTTACATCCGGCTTGCTTGTGTAATCCATCCATGCATATGCGCAGTTGATGTTCTTGGTTTTTGAACTTACTAACCAAGCGTCATACCAACCAGTTGATCCCTCAATTGGTAGAGTTGTTTTGATGTTTTCCTTAGCTGCAAACTTACGCAGAATTTCCCAAGAAGTACCAACAACTGTGTTGCCACCTGTAAATGAACCAATTTGAGCAAATACATCTGACCAGTACTCACCAATGATCTGGTTTTGTTGCTTTAGCAACGCAACTGCAGCATCTAATTGAGTTTGATCTAATGCGTATGGGTTTTTGATTCCCAACTCTGGTTTGTGATACATCAAGTAAACAGCTGCATCAGCAATATAGATTGGTGCATCGTAAGCGGTGATCTTGCCTTTGTATGGGGTATCTAGCTCCCAGACAACATCCCAGCTAGCTGGTGCTCCCTTGGTTACATCATCGTTGTATTGCAGAAGATTTGCACCGCGGCCAATTGGGACACCGTATGGCTTGCCATTTACGGTGTCATAAATATTGCCCTTCATACCTGCAGCAATGTCATCGCTGAAGTTAGGGATTAAATCTAGATTTAGTGGCTGAACATCGCCACCAACAATTAGGCGAAGAGCAGCATCACCTGAAGCTGAAACAATGTCATATTGACCTGTTCGCATCAAGGTAACCATCTCATCACTTGTACCAGCAACACGTGGCTTAACTACGCAACCAGTGTCAGCTGTAAATTTATCGGTCCAGGCGGGCTCAACGAAGCCAGACCAGTTAACGATATTTAATTCACCCTCAAATTCGCCAAGCGCTTCGTGCATAGGAATATCAGGTACTTCAATACTTACTCCAGAATTATTTCCAGAACAACCAGAAATAATAAGTACAGAGACTGCGAGTAAGCTTATTTTCGCAAGCTTTCCTGCCTTCATTATTTTCCTTTCGCCTGACCTTTTTTTAAAGTCAGATTAATTCGGGATAGTTGCAATCTGACTTTTTAGCCATACTGCAAGTACCCGATCACCAGATTTAAATCGGTTGATTTGATCTGGTAATTCTTGGTTTGATCTAGTTACGCTCAGGCGCATCCCAGATTCGGTATTTATTGAAAATATTGTGTTGGCGCCAACATAGGCTGCCTCAATTATCTCTCCGCTAACTCCCACCTCATCTGCAGTGATCTTTGAGCCAACAGGGAGTAATCTGATTTTTTCTGGCCGGATATTTACCATCTTAGAACTACCAAATAATTGCTGAGCGATCTGAGCTGAAAATAGATTTGATACGCCAAGAAAGCTAGCGACAAATTTAGTTTTCGGTGCCTCATAAACCTGCTCCGGTGTGCCAATTTGTTCTACTCGCCCCTCATTAAAGACAGCAATTCGATCACTCATGCGCATTGCCTCTTCTTGATCATGAGTTACAAAAATAAATGTAATCCCAGCCTCTCGTTGAATTTTCTTTAATTCAACCTGCATCTCCTCGCGTAATTGTTTATCTAGTGCGCCCAGGGGTTCATCAAGCAGTAATACCTTTGGTCTTAAAACTAATGCTCGAGCAAGCGCAATTCGCTGTCGTTGGCCACCTGATAGTTGGTGGGGTAATCGAGTGGCAACATGGGCCAGCTTTACCGAATCAATCGCTTCAGCCGCCTGTTTGGCACGTGCTGCTTTTGGCACCTTACGAGTTCTTAAACCATACTCAACATTTTCTTGGATACTCATATGTGGAAAGAGTGCGTAATCTTGGAAAACAGTATTTACTGGTCGGTCAAATGGCGCTAAATCTGTTACATCACTATCTGCAATTGTAATTTTTCCAGCACTTACCGTTTCAAAACCAGCGATTAATCTAAGAACAGTTGTTTTGCCAGAGCCAGATGGGCCAAGCATTGAGAAAAACTCTCCAGAGTTAACCTGTAAATTTAAATCAACTACAGCATCTACTTCCCCAAAGGATTTACTCACACCTGTTAAGGAAACTAACGGCTGACTCAAATTACTCTCCAATTACAGCTAGCCACTTATCTCTATTACTACTGAGCCAAATCCTATTGGTTAGCCCCCAAAATGGCATTACTTGCGGGAGTTTAAATCGCCTTTATAACGAATTTGTATCATAGGAAGGTATCTGGGGGTAAAAACTTATCTAAGGTGAAGGATCATTTAGAACTTTAATCCCGATCCCCATCTTCACTCTCCGATTCGTCTTCATCTTCTGCCTTGCTGCCATAATTTGATTTAGGTGGGTCAATAATTGTTGTGGATTTCTGCTTGGTAATTTCTGCGCCCAAACTTCCTAATAGCAATCCAGTTAATACATTATTTGGTTTGGCACTTGAGCCATGTTGGTTTGAAAAGGCAGCGCTGCCATCTATGCCACAGATACTGGAAATCAATTCAATCCCACCTGGATGCTGTTGCACATAACTAGTTAAGTTATAAACCTTACCGCTAACAATGCTCCAGCAATCATCCCTTGAATTATGTTTTTTTACCTCACTAATTGAAAGTTTAATTACCCCTGCAGATAAGTTTTGATCAACCAGTGCTTGATCCTGCTCAGGTAAATCAGAGAGCCGTTTGCTATCACTTGCTTTGATTCGATCCTCCCAAGAAGCTTTTGCCCCTGAGTGGCCGACTATGAAGGTGAGTGTGGTGCTAGCAATTGCAGTTAGCAGCAGTAGAACACTTAAACCTCGTTTGAGCAATTTATCTGCTGCTTTGAATTTAATACTCTTTCGATAAATTACAAACCAAGTTATGTAAAGTAGGGTAAAAAGCAGGATTAGCTTGGCTAGGCGCTCACCCTGCTCGGCATGATCTCCCGGATAGCCAACTCGATTAGATAGAGATTGACCTGAGTTTTCTGCAATAAAGCCAGCAACAGTTGAGGCAATAAGTAAGATTAAAATCAATGGCGAAAAGGTTGGTGCAAACCTAGGAAATACCAGCAAGAAGATAACACCCAGTGCCGATAATGGCACTAAAACTACTACTGCATGGATGATTAGTGGATGAAGGGGTAGACCCATTATTAAATCCAAATTATTACTCCAGCTCTAGTGCTCTCTTTAAAGTTTAAAGGTAACTTCAGTATTGAATTATACTCTTCTAAAACAACTTAATATTTGAGTTTCAAAGTGCTACCTCTTACCAAAAACAGTATTTAGCCAATTAATCACAGCACAATCTCATAAATGATTAAAAATTAAGAATTAATGGCAGAGAGAAAATAATAAAAGTGGGGCGGGTAGGGCTCGAACCTACGACGACCGGATTATGAGTCCGGGGCTCTAACCAACTGAGCTACCGCCCCGATATCAGGGTGTTAGTGTCATACCTTACATCTAACCCAACACTAGGCATTAATGGGCCTAATTCACATGTACACAACGGATAATAAAATCATGAAGCGGCAAATATCTTTATTGACCTTGATGGTTTTGGCAATAAAT